>Ga0209281_1000197_pt1 | contig 137637 bp, 140 predicted proteins | sample MedtruBG_FD_187514 | JGI IMG/M metagenome (GOLD analysis project Ga0209281, IMG submission 187514) | Root nodule microbial communities of legume samples collected from California, USA - Medicago truncatula BG (SPAdes) (version 2) | ecosystem: Host-associated > Plants > Roots > Nodule | place...
ACTGGAGCAACCGGAACAACTGGAGCAACCGGAACTACTGGAGCAACCGGAACTACTGGAGCAACCGGAGCAACTGGAGCAACCGGAACTACTGGAGCAACCGGAACTACCGGAGCAACCGGAACTACCGGAGCAACTGGAGCAACCGGAACTACTGGAGCAACCGGAACTACTGGAGCAACCGGAGCTACTGGAGCAATCGGAGCAACCGGAGCAACTGGAGCTACTGGATCACAGGCATTATTGGCATATGCGTATATTTACAATTTAGATGCTGAAGTTGTACCCTTAGAAGCGGATATTACCTTCAGTAATAATGGTGTCATTACAGCTGGCATTGCACATGCACCAGGGTCATCTTTAATTGTCCTTCTTAATGCAGGAGACTATGCAGTATGGTTTAATACTGCAAGTGTGCAAGCTAATCAGTTTACTCTCTTCCGAAATGGTGTTGCAGTTCCTGGTAGCACCTATGGTTCTGGAGATGGTGTTCAACCTAATCCAGGTATGGTAATTATCACAGCTGCTATCGGTGATGTGCTAACTATAAGAAACCATACTAGTATCACTGTAGTTAATTTAGAAACTTTAGCAGGTGGAACTCAAATCAATGCTAACGCTTCTATCCTTATTGAACAAATAGGTTAATTAAACTGTAATTGTAAATTTTTCTACAGAAAAACAGTTCAAGATTATATAATTACCTGTTATATTATTTAAATGCTTTACAAAATTAAAAATGATAAAAGATAGTTAATTTAGATACCGTATTACTCAGAAATGAATCTTGCGGTATCTTTGGTTGTGCAATACGTTTATAGCACTATGTAGATATGATGCAGTAAATAAAAAAATTGTTCTTTGAAAATTGAATAATGCGATATTCAAGGAATATGTTAGTGATATTATATTTTTACAAACAAGTAATATTTATCTATTATGATATAAATATGCTTACAGGAGATGGTTTTGAGTGGAGATTGTTAATGTAAATGAACGTAATATTGAATTATTTTCTAAAGCCTTAATAGAATCAGCAAAATTGCTAGATTCAATAGGACAATCCATGTGGAAAGTGAAGGACTTAACAGTGGAAGAACTGCTAAAAAAATATAATATTAATGAAATTATGCTATGAAGAGGGAAATTTGATAGGAGTCTATATTTTGCAATGGTATGATTCTCTTTTTTGGTCAGATATTAAGAAGAATGATTCAGGTATTTTACATAAGTTAGCTGTATGTAGAGAATATAGTAAAATGGGATATGGGAAAAAAATAGTTGAATCTGCAGAGTTGCTATGTAAAAAAAATAGTGTAAATACATTAAGACTTAATTGTGGAACTTTAAGACCAAGACTTCGAAATTTTTATGAAAATGTTGGTTTCAAGATGGTGGATAGAGTTTTTATTGACAATAGAGACCAGATTAGATATAAAAAATTACTATAATCAATCATGGAAAATAAATATTAAATTAGAATATCGAAATCAATTACTAGAACGAAGTCGCTAAAAGCCGACCACCCCGTATGGGAATTCAAAACTCACAACTCATCCCAAAAAATCTATATTTATATATATTTATTAACATTTTAAAGCTTTATTTCTTGAAAGTATATAGTTTTCTTTATTTTAGTACATAAGATCCCCCGCCCTATGATTAAGTACTTATTCACTTTTATCTTTATAATCTTTCAATTTAAATACTACTTGTTCATTATCAACTTTTATAATTCTGTTATCTGATATTGCAACTCTATGAGTATGTCTACCTAAATGTTGAAGTTCTACTGAAAAATTACAGAAAAATCCACTCATCTTTTAAAATTGACATAATAATTTTATCATGAAAATTTCCATCTCTATAAAATGCTTGTCTCATGATTCCTTCTGTTTTGAAATTAGCATTTTTATATGCCTTAATTGCACCTACATTTTTTTCAGAAACAGTAAGCATTATTCTATTAAGTCTTAATTCTTGAAATCCACTTTTAACAATTTCTTTTGTTATAAATGTACCAATGCCATTTCTGTGATAAGATTTATCTCCCATGAATATGAAATATTCGCCAGATAAATTTGTTGCACTAATGTTTGCAATTCCAGCATGTCCTATTAACTTTTTATTTTTACTATCTACGATTGCTTTATTATAAGATGATTTATCAGTTAAAAGTATATCAAACCAAGCTGATATCTCATCATTACTATTCATCTTTTGAAATCTTGCTAACGAATATTTTATGACATCTTTATCTTTTATCCACGAAAAGAAATATTCTTTATCTGATGGTTGTAAATCTCTTAATTCTATGTCCATGCAAAGTCACTCCTCTTAAGGTTATACTAATATTTATTTAAAAAGTAATAAATCACTATCAAATTTTATAAAAATATTATGTAGATAGCTGCAAAAATAATCTACATTAAAACTAGCTATTGTTACTCAATTTTGTTGAAGAATTAAAATTTGAACATTTATAATAATTTTACTTAATATCAGTTATCTCTGAAATTAATCTATTAAAATATTCGTCCATAAATTTTAATCTTTCTTTTCCAATTTCTTTTGCTTTTTCTGTGTACAATTTATTAGGTATTTTTTTTAACTTTAATTCATATTCTATAAAAGGTGTATGCTGTGAAACATCTTTTATTCTTCCATTTTCAACTGTATTTGATTTAAGATATTCATTGAGTTCATTGTTTACCGTTAGTCTTTGTCCAAATTGTCCTGCTAACATAAATGAACGAGCAATTCCAGTTGCACCAATGATGTCAAGCTTATCTGAATCAAAAAGTATTTTTGCTTCTATTGACTTAGGTTCATTTCCAGTTCTAAATCTATGTGCTATAATACAATGATTTATTTTCTCAATTTTTTCTTCTTCATATTCTAAGTTTCTTAATATATCTTCTGCTAAAACACTTCCTAAAACAGCATGGTCAATTTCGCCTGTTTTATCCTGACTTTCTTCAACTCTTGCAATATCATGTAATAATGCTGATGGAATAAGGATTTCTAAATCAACATCTTTTTCAGATTTTGCAATTAATAAGCAAAGATTATAAACTCTAAATACATGGTCTAAATTATGTGAAGAACAAGTTAATTTATCTTGAACAATTTCTATAATTTTTTTGTGTTTCATTTCTGTATTCATATATTTTGTCTCCTATTTATATAAAATTTTATAAATATAGGATACCGAACATATGTGCTTTTGTCAAATTATTCTATTGCTGAATAAGTTAAGTAAGCTCAAGAAGAAATTATGCACCTATAAAAAGAGTGCGAAGCACAACCAAGAATTATATACACATATAAAAAGAGTGTGAATCACAATTAAGAACTTATTAATCACAACCAAGAACTATATTTCAGTTTTATAGATTTGTGTTATAAAACGGATTAAATTTAACTAGCACAATGGGTAAGATTTACTAAATTGAATAATGATGATAAGTAAGATGTATTTATTACCCATCATCATTATTATTATTATTATTAAAACTTAATTTATAGTGAACTTGGGGAACTCATAATATCATAATCTGAAAAAGTACCCCAGTTTTCTATTTTGTTATATTGTGAATCTTTTGAATAAAAATTGATCATTATTGGAACAGAATCTAATTCGGGATTTGCAGTAAAGAAATCCATATCTCCATATCTTATAGCTTCTAAGGCAAGGGGAAGCTCGAGTCTAAAAACGTAATTTCGCATGGCTACTGCATTTGAACTAGATTGACCATCAATATATAGATATACATAAAAAAATATCCACCTTTATATTCAATCCATTCACCAAGAACTTCATCTCTCATAGCAGTGATTTTATCATAATAATATGTTAATCCAATAGTTAACAAAAGATCTGCAGTTATATCACTATGGGTTATTGTATAGTGCCTAGGGATAATAGGTTCAGTAGGAGTAACCCTTTCATAAATTCAACTGAAAGTTTTTCGGGTTTTAAATGACTCATTTAATCACTTCTTATATAATTTTTCTCATAATTGTACTATATGATCGTGGTAGATATTGTGTTAGGAATGGACCTCTAGAGCATTTTAAAATATTAATATTAGCACAAAGAGGATAGTAGAAAGTAAAATATATATCGAAATACAAATTATGAAGAATGTGTGTTAACTAAAGATTATGGTAATTTGGAGCAAAATTTTTTGAGGATTTTGGGATTTACATATTAATATAAAATATGTAAAAACATATAGCAATAAAATAAAGAATCCTTAGAAATTGAATAATATAATATTTACAAAATATGCTATAATTTATTTAGAATAGTATTTAATTGTGTATTAACGGAAGTTTAAATTTAAGTTTTAAACATTGGAGGAAAATAGTATGTCAGAAGTTATTAATTAATTTATGATTTGCATAGATAATGAAGTACGGTATACAAATCCAGGTGGAGATAATAAAGTGGGTTACATAAATCAGTATGGAGAAGTAGTGATTGAACCAAAATTTTGTTATCGATGGGATTTTGAAGAAGGTGTTGCTGGTGTAACATTAGAATCTGAGGGTAAATTTGGATTTATAAATAAAGAGGGAAAATTAGTTGCTGATTATAAATTTGATTGGGCATATTCTTTTTCAGAAGGTTTGGCTGCAGTGCAAATTAATGATAAGTGGGGATATATTAACAAAAGTGGTAAAATCATAATAAAACCACAGTTTGATTTTGCACTGCATTTTTCAGAAGGACATGCTTTTGTGAGAAATAAGGATAGAAAAAATGCTTTTATAAATTCTAAGGGTGAATTCATCACTGATTTTATATATGATCATGTTTTTAATTTTTCTGAAGAATTAGCTAGAGTTCATACAAAGGATGGATGGAACTATATAGATAAGTCAGGGAAACATATATTTGATTCAAATTTTGAAGGTGTTTATGATTTTAGTGAAGGCTTAGCACAAGTAAAGATTAATGGAAAATCAGGTTTTATGAATAAGTTAGGAAATATAGTGATTGATGCTCAATATGATTGGGCAGATGAATTTTCAGAAGGCTTAGCAATGGTACAGTTAAATGGGATGAAGATTTAGGAAACATTTTAACTACACTTGAAAGAAGATTTTATAGTGAATGGTTACCTACTTCAAATTACGAAAAGGTCGATGGTGCAGAATTCGAAATTTATGGTGGAACTCCTGAATATGGTTATATTGAATTATGGTATCCAATAGTTAAAAATTAGAAAGAGTAACTTATATTTTTGTGATTTCTCATGAATTAAATTTTAGAAAGGTTGATTAACATGGAAAATCAAATATCAATGAAAAAATTTCAAGATTTTATATAAAAGCTTTGATGATAAATAAATCTTATATTATGAATTAATAAAAATAAATAGTGGATTTAAAAATTACATATCCGATGATATGTAATTTTTTCGTGAAACAATTAAAAGTGTTGAGAAGATAGGTTTTCTATTAAGTTACAGATAACTTATTATATTAATAATATGGAGTTTTTTAAAATAAATTGAAGAAATGGTTAACCAGGATAATATAGCTATAAATGACATTTGAGATTCAAAAATGTATAGTTTAGAAGTTTTAAGTTACAAACCATTACTATTAATATTAGTATATTGATATAGTGAGGAAAGGGGATAAAAATATGATTGTATTTTCACCCAGTGTAACAGTTTTACTTCTAATTTATAGGTTTTGGGGCATACTTTTAGAAATGCATGTTTTAGGTGGGAATTTACATCATTTAAATACTAATTTAGTTAGTGTTTTTCTAAGATGAAGAAAGCCAAGAAAAAGTTATTAGAAGCTTCTTTCTGAAAATACTATTAAAGGTGATGAACAGTGGTCTGCTGTTTATAATCTAACTCAAAAAAGTTGTTTATATGTGTGGGAAAAAATTATGAAACTACATATGAATTTGAATTTAATTAGGATATGTATAATTGATTAGAATGAAAATGAAAGATATATTTCAGTAGGATGTAAATGTGATATAATACGGTAAAAACTATGCGATTTAACTTAACTATGAAATAAAATTACCTTGGTTTTATTGTATATTGTTTGAAGGGGTGAATAAAAGTGAGCAGAGATATAATTTTAAAACAGTTGTTAAGTTCTGGACAAACCCTTGTTATGCCAGATGCATTTGATCCTATTTCTGCAAAAATAATTGAATATGCAGGGTTTTCTGCAATCCAATGTTCTGGCTATAGCTATTCTATTTCAAAAGGATACAAAAGTGAGAAGGACATTGATTTTAGGACAAATTTAAATATAACAAAAGAGATTGTTGATGCAGTAAACATTCCAGTTATGGCTGATGGGGAAGATGGTTATGGGGATGGATGTGATTTAAAAAGAATAATTAAAGAATTTATTAACATTGGAGTATCAGGAATAAATATTGAGGATCAAGATCATAAAATTATTAATAGCACTTTAAAAATTATTGAAGAATCTAGCATGTTAAATAAGATTAAAGATGCAAATAAAACTAAGAATGATTTAGGGAAAAATGAATTCATAATAAATGCAAGAACTGATGCTTTGTTATCTATGGATAATAGGAAAGAAGCACAAAAATTAGCAATAGAAAGAGCTAACAGCTATTTAGAAGCGGGAGCAGATATTTGTTTTGTAACATATGCAAAAACACTCGAGGAAGTTAAAATGTTTTCTAAAGAAATAAATGGTCCTATTAGTATAGCAGCAGGTCTTCCATACAATATAGAAGAATTTTCAATAAATGACTGTATTGAATTAGGGATTGCAAGAGTAAGTCTCCCTACAGTTATGATTTTAAATTCAATTGAATACATGGTTAAAAATTTAATAGAAATAAAAGATACAGGAAATTTTAAGCAAATAATTAAGGATAATTATTTGTTTTCAAATGGAGAAGTATTAAAAAATATTATGAATAATAAGAAATAGTTACTGTATTGTTATTTCTATATACGCATTTTTGAAGGACAGGTTATTACCTACTGTTTCTAAGCAGAAAAAAGTCTTTTCCAAAGTTAGAGCTTTTTTTATGAGCTAAGAAATAGCTACGATTAAACTAGTCCTTTATTTCTGTAGCCAGTATTGCAATATCATAAAGTTAATTTGGAATAATATTCATATTATTCTAAATTAACTTTTTAAAATATTGACATTTGATACCAGTAAGCATGAAATGAAAATGAATTCAAATTCATTTTTAATAGGAGAGGTATTATGAAGGACATTAGTTCTAATAAATTAGAAAATAAAAAGGTTTTAAAGAGAAAAGCTATTCTTGAAGCAGCTGAAATTGTAAAGCTATATAATATTTCATCTAAAATCATAATTGAAAAACTTGGTTTTGAACAGGTTGATATACTATATGATGGTGATATGTGTAAGCTTAATTACTAGAAATTATATAATAAGTAAATATAATATATAGAATTGATTTATTAAGAAATAAAGGATTATACGTTAAAAATTGAATTATGTGGTATTTAAAGAATAAGTTGAAATTAATTCATAACTGTAATTTTATTAGAATAAATTAATAACTTATAACAAATTAGTGTTGACTTTCCCCTTAGGGGAGGATTTAAAATATTCTTGAAAGGAGGGGAGATCTTGAAAATCAGTGAGTTTGCTAAAAGGTCAGAGGTAACTGTGAAAACATTGCATTATTATGATAACATTGGGCTGTTACGATTTTCTGCAAAAACTGAAGCAGGATATAGAATTTATTGCGATGAAGATTTTATTACATTACAACAGGTTACTACACTGAAAATTATCGGGTTATCACTTGAAGAAATAAAACAACTAATAAATGAAAAAGTGATATGCTCCCCTTAAGGTAGAAAGATTAAAAAACAAAAATCTGCTATTTGAAAGGGGAGTATTTTTAATCTCAAAAAGAACTAAATATCCTCAAAAATCTAAAAGTATAAAAATAAGATATAAGCCTTATTAATATGATAATAAATAATAAAATAGGTTCTATGCCTAATAGGAGAGAATTCAAATATTTGAATAATTTATTGGCGAATTTGATTAGGAATCTGTAGATATGATATAAAAAGGTTCTTATGAAAATTGAATAATATAATATTTACAAAGTATGCTATAATTGATTCATAAAAATTCATATAGTGTATAAAGGAGAATTTAACTATGATAGTAAAAAGTGTAACATTTTATGTGAAAACAGAGTATACAAAAGAATTTATTGAAGCAACTATAGAAAATCAAAATAATTCAATAAAGGAAAAAGGAATTACATGCTTTGATTTCTTTCAATGCAAAGACGATCCAACGAAATTTTTACTATATGAGGGTTATAAATCAGAAGATGATATAAATGAACACATGGAAACCAAACACTTTAAAAAATGGATAAATACAGTTGAACAGTGGTTTTCAAGTCCAAGAGATAGAGCTACTTACATTCCTGTTTCACAAATTGAACAAGGTTTAAAGTAGAGGAATTAAATTAAAAGTAGAAAAAAGATTCAAATAATTTACTCGCAAAAGTAGAATTAATTATTGAAGATTACAGTGGCACTTACAAGGTTAATAAATAATTTATAATATACTAAGTATATACAAGTTAATATTTAAGGAGGTGAGATCCAATGCTAAAAAGAATCATGCTTAGAAATAGTTTAGATCAAAGTTTATCCCATGCAGAGTGAGGTATAGTAATACTATTTCTGTATGGGAGCAATAGAGTTACTATCTGCTAAGCTCTGCACTTTGTTTATAAAACAATAAACAAGGAGTGGATATTGTGAAATATTTAAATGCGGCAGAAGTATTACCTGAAGATTTGCTAATCGAAATTCAAAAGCATATAAAAGGGAAAGTTCTATATATACCAAGTGGTGATGAACATATACCATGGGGAGAAAAAAATGGTTCTAGAAGTTATTTTGAAAATAGAAATAAACAAATTAAACAGGAATATCAAAATGGCTATAGTTTAGAACAAATCTCTCAGAAATATGGGTTAGCATATGATACGGTACGTAAAATTATATATAAGAAATGAAAAAACAGGGCTTGAATATTTCAAAGCCCTTTTTTCATTATAGGTATAGAATAATTATATTTAAAGTTGGAATATATATTATATTTATAGATGTATATAATAGTAGAAAAGGAGGGATATTTATGTCAATAAAATTTAGAAATTATACAAAACAAGCAGGTATTACAGAGGATTATCATAAAGTTAGGGAATTTTTTATAAGACTCGGGTATGCAGAATTTACATATACCAGATGGGATTGGATGATAACCCATGGGTATTTAGATAGATCTGTTGTAGGTAAAATTGGTATATGGGAAGATGATGAGCAAATTGTAGGAATAGCAACCGTTGATTGTCAATTAGGAAATTCATTTTGTTTAACTTTACCAGAATATGCTTTCTTAAAAAAGGAGATTTTATTATATGCAAAAGATAATCTTTCTAGTGAAGAAAAATTTGGTGTGATTATTGCAGATAATGATTTGAAATTTCAAGATATTGCAGCTGATTTAGGATTTCGTGCTACAGATCAGAAAGAAAATGATGCAATTTTTTATTTAGATAAGACATCTACAGATTATGAACTTCCAAATGGATTTCATATTACAACAATGAAGGAAACTTTTGATTTATATCAATATTTACGTGTATTATGGAAAGGTTTTAACCACGAATTAAATGGTGAAGGTGAATTTCAATTTTCAAAAGAAAAAGAATTATTAAGTAAGGAGGAAATGATTCGTCCTAATGTTGATTTGAATTTAAAGGTGGCAGTTGTTGCTCCAGATGGGAATTTTGCTGCTTATTGTGGCATGTGGTATGATCCAAAAGCTGGTTATGCAGTAATAGAACCTGTAGCAACAGATCCACAATATCGAAAGATGGGATTAGGGAAGGCAGCAGTTTTAGAAGGAATTAAGCAAGCTGGAAAACTTGGAGCTAAGACGGCTATAGTAGGTTCTTCACAACAGTTCTATTATAGTATTGGATTGCGTCCATATAGGACTTCAACAATATGGAGAAAAATGTAATAATAGAAATAAGAAGTTTTCTGTATAATTCAATTAGTATTAATGTAATTAAAATGACTTAAATATATATGTTGCAAAAAATAATTTACGTACAAATAGGTTTTATAACTTAATTTGTATTGAAGAATTAAAATTGCAATGTATATATCTTATTAAATTTTGTGATTTAAACACAGGAAAAGGAATGATAGTTATTATGAAGATATTAGAAAGTGAAAGATTAATTTTAAGAAATTGGAAAATTTCAGACTTGGATGATTTTCATGCATTTTCATCTAATAAAAAAGTAGCCGATTTGGCTGGATTTAGACTTAGAACTAATAAAGAGGATAGCTTTAAGATTTTAGAAAAATTTATTGCTGTTTCAGATGATTTGTCATGGGAAGTTAAATTAAAAGAATTAGGCCAATTAGTTTTTTGGGCTATTGAATTAAAAGAATTAAATAAAGCAGTTGGATGGATTGAATTATGTGAATCTACCTGCAAGCTTGAAGAAGGAAATTTTAAATATTCAAACAAATAGGTTTTACTTTAGCAGAAGAATATTGGGGACAAGGTCTAATGCCAGAAGCAATTAAACGAGTTCTTAATTACTTATTTAATGAAGAAGAAATTGATGCTGTTTTATGCTCACACTTCATATATAATAGTCAATCTGAAAAAGCAATAAAAAAATGTGGATTTAAATTTTATTCAGAAGACCAAGAGGAGAAGTATTATTATTTAACTAATAATGTAATAGAGAAAATTAAATAATACTATATTTACGATATATGCTATAATTAATTTAAAATGGAAAATTAAAGCAAAGTAAGAATCGTTTTTGTTTTGAGTATAAATGTAGCTTTTTTTATTTCTGGAATGCTTACTACATGTTAAGAGCGTGTAGTAGTAGTAGTAGTTTTGTTCAGAAAGGAACAAGTAGTAAAAATTAGGAGGTGGAATATGGATAAGCGTTATATCTTTAATGAGGATCCTAATAATTACGATAGATACAGACCAACTTATTGCAAAGAATTATTCGATGATATTATTAAATATTCTGAATTGAATGAGCAAAAGAAAGCAATTGAAGTTGGAATAGGTACTGGTCAAGCAACAAAGCCATTTCTTATGACTGGTTGTGATGTTACAGCTATTGAGCTTGGCTGGAATTAACAGACTACTCAAAAAAAATATAAGGAATATAAAAATTTTCGAGTGTGCAATAATATTTAGCAAAAAAGCAATAGTTTGTATGATGAATTATATAAACATCCTAATTGTGATGGAAGGGATTTGATCAAATTTGGAACCTCAATTATATGATAATATCATGAAAAATCCACCAATGATAGATTTAAAATATATTATAAATGTTTTACAATTACATAAAGCTCAATTAATATCTGATATAGATATTTTGGAGGTTATAGAATCTAATACTGCATTAATAATAAAATTTAAAATTATAATTAAAGAAGATGGTTATAAGGATTTAACAAGACAATTTTTTATTAAGACTATAAAATATAATCCAAAGACACATGCTTATGATGCGTTAAGTATAAAAGAAGTAGAATTCTATAAGTTTATTAAAAATCTAACAAATATAAATTTGCCAATAGCACAATGCTTCGATGCTTATATATCTGAGGATAAAGCGAAATACCTTTTGTTATTGGAAGATTTATCAAATGAATTCTATTCATCAGAAAAAGTTGATCTTACATCAGAAAACATATGGTTTTCAGCGGCTTGTAGTTTAGCAAATTTACATACTGAATTTTGGAATTCAGCCCAAATAGGTTCAAAGGATTTGCCTATAGATAGAATGGGAGAAATCAATTCTTATATAAAAAATACATATGATAGTTACGAAAAGTTTATGAAATATGCTGGAGATTGTTTCGATGCTGAAACGCTTACTATTTTTCAACATGCACTAAGAATTTCAGTTCAGCTTGAAACTGAGAGATATAAGCGTATCTGCAATAAAGATAATATTACATTAATACATGGGGATTCGCATATTTATAATTTTATGTTCCCACATAATCAAAGCAAATCTTCATTTATCATTGATTTTCAATTTTGGGGAGTAGGAATTGGTCCTAGAGATATTGCCCATTTAACTAGAGAATCATTTCCTAAAACTTATGGAGAGGAATTTCATCAATTACTAATGAGAAAATATCATGAAACGTTATTACTAAATGGTATAAAAGGATATTTATGGGATACTTGCTGGAATGACTATCGAAAGCAGGCAGCCGCTATGTTGTTAATTCCCGTGTTCCAGTATGCGCTTTTTAATTTGAAATACGATGATTGGATCAATGATATTTCAAGTTTAATTTTTACGTATAAATTGCTTCATTGTGAGAAATTGGAAGTATAAAATATTCTACATATCAGAGAATTATGTAGGAAGTTGACTTTTTCATATTTAAAAATAATCTTTAAGGAATTTATGGCAGGAGGAGTATGTGTGAGTGAAAAAAGACCTTTTATAATAACATTTATTGGGGACGCAAATATTTTTGGTGCGCTACTATTAATATTATCATTGTTTCCCAAATTTACAGAACGAATGGGGATTTATTTTGAACCAGTGCCTAATTATTTAAAGGTTTCTTTTTTATCAAACGATATAATGAATTTACTCATAGGGATGATTCTTTTACTAATATCTTATGGATATTTAAATCTTAAAAGATGGGGTTATTGGCTAATGTTAAGTATTAATTTATATTATTTTGCAGGCTGGATTATATTTTATAAACAAATTCCTATATTAGTAATTATAGGATTAATATTTTTTTTACCAACGATAAAATACTTTGCTAAAAAAGATAAGCTTATGCTGTATGATGGGAAAATGTGATTATATATAATTAGCATTATTTGCTGGTATTTTAGGTTGTTTTTCAGGGTATAAAACGAATAATCAAAAGCATACTTTTGATTTTTGTATTATCTTTCCTGTAGTTTGAAGAAATACTTTTTCGTGGAGCAATATTATTAATTTTTATTAATATTGGATTACTAAATTATAAATACGTAGTAATATTATCCGCTTTGTTGTTTGATATTGTTCATTTTAAGTATTTTGGATTAAAAAACGAAACTATTATATATGTAGTATTTGCATTTATAGGAAGATATTACCTTGATAATGTAGATCTAATGACTCAATCAATATTACCGACTATCTTTATACATGTGGTGTTTAACATGCCAGCAATTAAATTTTTAAGATATAGAAGAAAAAAGCAGTATGTAACAAATAATACAGAGAATAGGTGATAAAATAATATTTCATTTAACATTATAAAAAATGCAATACTTAAAGGGAGAGAGAATAAAAATGATTTTGAATCGGAGAAAAAAATCTTTAGTACTATTATTATGTTTTTTTACATTAGGATGTAATATAGGAACAATAAAAGCTAATGCTGAAACTGCACCAACAGGATTTACTGTAATTGACCAATCAAATTCAGGGGAATATATTAATATTAAGATTAATAAACTCATAGATGATGGAGTGAAAAACATTTATATAAAAAATGGTACTTACAATCTTAACAACATGATTAATATAAATACATCTGATGTTAATTTAGTAGGAGAAGATAAGAATTACACTAAGTTTATCCAGACTCAAGCAAATTGCGATAGTGTAGGCGTTCACAATTCTAATAATATTGTTGTATCAAACTTAACTATTGACAACTCAACTTATGGTTGGGCAGGATTTTCAGAAGGAAATTCAAATAATGTAACTTTACAAGAGTGTATAGTATATGGAGATAATAGTACTTTCGCTGTATACTTTGCAGGGAAAAATTATCCGGATGGTACATCTAATGATCCAGTAGATGGATTAGAAAAGAGTGATATGGACACTAACAACAAAATGATTAATAACACTGTATATTCAGGATACTGGGGAGATGGAGTATCTTTCTCAGTTCAAAAGAACGGTTTAGTAGAAAATAATACAGTGAATGGAACAAGAATTGCTTTTTATGTATGTAGAGATTCTCAAGTGAAAAATAACACTATAAGAAATTCGGCTTCTAATGGAATCCATATATCTGTTCCATCAGAGAATAATGTTATATCAGGAAATGTCATTGAAAATTCAAAAGCTTCTGCAATTAAAGTATCAGCAGAAACAGAATATCCTGTAGAAACAAGTTACTATGGGTATAATATAACTATAAGTAATAATACTATAAGCAATGCACGTTATATGGGTATTGAAATTAATCAATTGGCTAATTCACCTATTGAAAATAATAAAATTGATAAAGCGGATAATGTAGGTATTTATCTTTTACGTGTTGATAAGATTACTGCAAAAAATAACAATCTCACAAATATTGGATACTCGGTTAAGGATGGAAACTTATGGGGTTAGAGAGATGATTGGAATACAGGCATATTTGCAGACTATAAAGTTACAAATTCAACAGTAGAAAGTAATACTCTAACTAATGAGGAGTTTGATTGTAACTATGGTATTAGAGAGTTACAAGGAAACCTTAATGAAATGAATACTTTCACTACTAATAATATACAGGGTAAATTTATATATCCAAGTTCTATCATTTCGTAATTAAAAAGTAAAATCTGAAATAAGATAAATAGAATACAAAATCTATATTAAAGACACTTATATAAAATGATATACTCCCTTCATAGATACAGTTAAAATAATAAAACTGTCATTATGAAGGGAGTATATTTTATTGGAAGAAAAGCTAAAGGTCACAAAACTGCATATTTATCAGCAATTAAAGATGAAGTTACCAGAAAAATCGTAGCATATGAAATAAGAAATACTTTAGATTAATATAATTGAAAATTTAAAACAGCACTTCAGCTTAAAATAGTTGATATAAAAGTATAAAATCCTAAAAGTGCTATCAAACTAATGGTAAGATTTCTAAATATAATTTCATTAATTTTAGTGGAAATTTTAATGCCAGCAAAAACTCCAATTATAAGTGCCGGTAAATAGAGTATTGTAAAATTTAAAACAGAAGAGTTAATGATGCCTTCTGCAATAAAAATAATAATAGCAAAAATATTAGTTGCAATTCCGTAAAAGGAGAGATTTGCTCTAAAGACATCCTTATCAGTATTTTGATTTGTTAAAAATAGAACAACAGGAGGTCCGCTTAGTCCAGTACTTCCATTTAAAAGTCCACTTAAAAGACCAACAATTCCATATGATATGTTTTGGTTTTTAATTTTTACTTTAAAGTTCTTAAACATTGCTAAAGCAGTAATTGAAGTAACTAAGCCTATAATAATTTTTAAATTACTTACTTTAACATATAATAATATGTATGTACCAATAGGGGTTCCTATTATTCCAAATAGAATAAGTGGAATAATTTTTTTGAAATCTATATAGTATCGTGATTTATAAACTATAATAATATTTGTAAGAAGACTATAAATAACAATAATTGGGGTAATACTTCTAATTTCAGGTATAAATAAAGAAAGTAAAGGTACTGCTATAAGTGCGAAACCAAATCCAGTAATACCTTGGGTAAATGAAGCGAGTAAAATAGATATAAATCCAAGCATAAAAACACCATCCTTAATATAAAAAAATAGAAAACGCTTTCTAGATATAGAATACAGTATAGCTTGTAGTGTGTCAATATATAAAGTGAGATAAATAGAAATCCTTTTCTATAAAATGTTCAAAATTTAGATTAAAGTATTTTAAAGTTTAGAAACCAAAACTACGTTAACAATAATAATAGTTACTGGAAATAAGAAAATGTATTTATAATAAAACAAAATATATGAATGATTAATAATGTTATATAAACTAATATAGCCGCACATAATCTGAAAACAAAGATATGAAAATAAAGTTAAATATTTTATAAATATAACAAATTAAAACTTTATTAATTTCAATAATTGGAGAATTTTACATTAAAAGCTATGTTATAATTAAGGAAATATTTTTAAAAATAAGGTTAAAATAGTATTTTATTGTGGAATACTTAAAATATTAGCTGAATTAAAGCTATATTATTATAGGAGAGTTTATAAATGTATGTAAATAGAAGAAAAAAGAAATGGACATTTAAGCGAAATGCTAAAAAGGGATTAAGAAAATATGTATTTTTAAGTTTGTCTTTGTTAGTTTTTATTTTATTAATTGGTTTTTCTTATGAAAAAATTGGAGAATATAATGATTCTAAAAACTATCCTCAAATAGGAGAAATGGTTGATGTAAATAATCATAAAATCAATTTATTTAGTGAAGGTGAAGGGGACACTACTGTAGTCTTCTGCTCAGGACATACTGGACCAAGCGCTTATGCAGATTTTTATCCTCTTTACAATGAGATTTCAAATTATGCTAAGGTAGTTACTTATGATAGACCAGGACATGGATGGAGTGAAGTAAGCGATGTACTAAGAGATATAGATTCTATTGCACACGAAATGCATAATTCACTTGAAAAATCAGGGCAAAAATCTCCATATATATTAGTTGGTCACTCATATGCATCACTGCAGGTAATAAGATTTGCACAGATTTATAAAAATGAAGTATCTGGAATAGTATTAATAGATGGTGGTAATCCAGAGTTTTATGCTAAAAATGGTTTAGCGATTTCTAAAAGTACAGAGTATAGTTATAAGTTTTTAAAATCTATAGGAATAGCAAGATTATTGCTTAATCATACTAATTATTATTCAAAAAACCTAAAATTATTACCTAATAATTTAAAACAATTATATTTATCAATGGCTGTAAAAACTATGTATAATAAAAATATTATAGATGAGGGTAATTTGGCAAAAGCTAGTGCTAAAACTATATTAGAAAATGGTCATTTAGGTAATTTACCTATTAAAATAATAACTGACCCAGATAATGCTGAATGGATAAGCAGTCAGGAAGTATTAAAAGAATGGTCAACAAATAGCGAACAGGTAGTAGTTAATGGAGCAGGACATGCTATACATCAAACCAATCCAGATGTAATAAATAATGAAATATTAAAATTAATAGAAAATTAGAATTTTAAAATTATAAATTTATTAATAAACTAGAGTGGTTGATAATTATGTAATATAATTATCCTCATTCAAATATTAGGATAAAATACGTAGCGTTGGAATTGGATTGCTAAGATAAAAAAAGGCATAAAAAAACTGTAGGCGTTATTATTACTATTTTTACCATTAGTGGAAGTTTTTTATAGGGTGCAATAATAAAAGTGCCAATAATACCAATGCTACACAAAAACTTATAGAAGAAATTAAAAAATCACAAGAGATAAGTAAATAAGACTATGAATGAAGTTATAGATGAAATTGAAAAATTACAAATTGCAAGTTTTACGGAAATAGTATATGATTCAAAAAATAAAATGAGTAAACTAAAATTTAATAAATAATTTAAATTTTTGTTTTATAGCGGCTATGTTTTAATATGTGTTGAAACATAGCCGCTGAAAATTATAGATTGGATTTATATACGTGTAATGATAAAAGAATATTCTGAAGTTATATGAAATCATTTAACTTGTTTTAAATATAATATATTATCAGTTTTTGTTATTTTAAAATTTAAATTATCATTTAGATTAAAAGTGGCAACGCCATCTTTATAATCTGTGCTGTCGAAGGATATACCATAGCCATTGTTAGAAGGATAACCATATAAATAACAAACAACTTTTCCACCATTTAAAAAAACTATTTGATTCATTCCTTCACTAACTGTTTCACTGATATTATCCCACTTGTAACCTATTACAGAATATATTTTATCTTTAGGCATATATGGGTCAAACGAATATACTTTTTCCCATTCAAAAGGTGTTATATCAGATAAATTTAATGTTTCAACAGTTTGTCCTGCTGATACTACTTTTTCCTTTAATAATTTTGAGTTCAAATCCCACAAATTCTTCTTAAACGGATTTATTAAAACAATAATAAATAGAATGCTAATAGCAACAATTATTGCCGTGATTAAATGTGATTTTTTTACTTGCATATTGATTATTCCCTCCTCATTGAGTTAATTTTTAATAATCATTTTTCACAATAATTTACTGTTGTTTATTCGATTAGAGTTTTGTATAACGCTTATTATAACATGCTTTACAAAATATTACACATACTATAAGTATAATGAATCTTTATTTTTGAAGCCCTTTTAAAGTTACAATTTTGTTAATAATGTAAAAACTTATTTCCAAGATGGTTAAAAGGTGATACTCTTAAGATATAAACTGTAAAAATAATCTACATCAAAATTCATAACTTAATTTAATTTTACTGAAGAATTAAAGTTAGAAGATTACGGAAGGAAGTGAATTTAGTGCAAGTATATAATAGATTTAAATTATTAAATGATAGATGTAAATACATATTTAGTATTATACAAAAAAATGGTCCTAGAACTAAAAGTGAGTTAATTGATATTACTGAAATAAAGTTAACTACATTAAATAGAGAGCTTCAAATCCTAATTGATAAAAAGATTATTGTTGAAACTGATGTTGGAGAATCTACAGGAGGACGTAAGCCTAGTTTATATGATGTAAATAAGGATGAGTTTTATGTTATTGGAATTGATATTTCAAGGATATATACGCGTATAGTTATAACAAATTTAAAGCTAGCGATAATTGGTGAAAAATTAATAAGTGGTGAATTTAAATTTGAAAATATAAGTGAAATTATCCCTGCTTCCATAAAAAAATCATGCATGAAATTACATATAGAAAATTCAGAAATTGTTGGAATTGGAATAGGAATAGTTGGGGGATTTAATATTCATCCTTTGTATGATAATTTAATGGAAGAATTTCAAGTACCAATATATATAGATAATGGAGCGAATGCAGCAGTTATTGGAGAATATCATTTTGGAATTGGGAAAGGTAAGCAGAATATTGCATATATAAACTGTGGTGTAGGAATAAGAACAGGGATTATTTCATCAGGAGTTTTAATTCGCACCATAAATAATTTAGAAGATGCCTTTGGGCATATGATTGTTGATGCAAATGGAGAATTATGTTCCTGTGGTAATTATGGATGTATAGAAAGTTATGTATCAATACCTAAGATAACGAAAAGATTTATTGATAAGGTGAATTCTAACACAAAATTAGATATAAATAAAGAAATAGAAAAATTTGATTATATAGATGTTTGTAATTTAGCAGAAAGAAAAAATGAAGAGGCAGTTAATGTTATTAAAAATTTATCATTACATATGGGAATTGGTCTTGCAAATTACATAAAGCTTTTTAATCCAGAATTAATAATATTAAGTGGACCTTTAGTGCAGCACTCAAAGTTATTTTATGAGACAACAAAAGAAATAGCTTTAGAAAAATGCCATGTTAAAAATAATAATATTCAATTTACTAACAGTGGATATTATAAAGATAAATCTATAGCAGCAGGTGCAGCCGCTATAGCTACACAAAAGTTATTAAATTAAAAGATAAGGATGTGAAATTATGAATCCAACAGCATTTTCAATTGGAGGATTTGATATTAGATGGTATGGGATATTAATTGCAATTGGGATTATATTAGGTATAATAATAGCTCAATATAATTGCAAATGGAGAGAAGCTGATTATGATAATTTGCTAAACATTGTATTATTATCTCTTCCAATTGGAATAATAGGAGCAAGATTATATTATGTAATATTTGAATTTAAGAATTATGAAAATAATATTATTGAAGCATTTAACATAAGAAATGGTGGTCTTGCTATACATGGAGGGTTAATTTTTGCCATAGGAACAGCATTAATATATACAAAAATTAAAAAATTAAACTTTATTAATTTTGCAGATGTAGCAGCTCCTTCTATTATTTTAGCTCAAGCCTTAGGGCGATGGGGCAATTTCTTTAATCAAGAAGCACACGGAGATGCAGTGAGTTATGAATTTATTAAACATTTTCCTATATTTATTCAAAAAGGGATGAATATAAATGGAATATATTATAATCCTACTTTTTTATATGAATCTGCTTGGAATGTAATTGTATTTATTATATTGATGTTTTTACTTAGAAAAAGCAAAAAAAATGGAATAGTGTTTTTTACATACATAGGATTGTATTCAATAGGTCGTTTCATAATTGAAGGCATGAGAACAGATAGTTTAATGATTGGAAATGTTAGAATGGCTCAATTGGTAAGTTTAAGTGGAGTAATTATATGGATAATATTTATAGCTGTAAATTATTATAAAACTAGAACAAAGGGAAGTGCATGTAAAGAATGAATGTAATGATATTTATATTAATTGGAATAATTGCTGGAATATTAAGTGGAATGTTTGGAATTGGTGGAGGAATAATAATTGTTCCAGCATTGATTTATTTATGTGGCTTTAGCCAGCTAAAAGCACAGGGAACGTCACTTGCAGTTATGCTTCCACCAGTTGGAATAGCAGCCTTTACCTATTATTACAAAAAAGGTCAGGTAGATTTAAAAGCAGGAATATTAATATGTATATTTATAGTTGTTGGTTCAGTGTTTGGAGCTAGGATAGCTAATAATATTCCTATATCAATACTTAAAAAAACTTTTGGTGTATTAATGCTTTTAATATCTTTAAAAATGATTTTTTCAAAATAACGAAATAGAATTATAACAAATTTTAATAGCTGTTAAACTGATATTTTGAATTTTATATCTCTTTGGATTATTTGCAGAAAACATAAATATATTTATAATCTTTAATAAAAAATAACATAGAATTAACACTGCATGTACTTATATTTATCATTAATTTGAGAAAATTAAATTGTAAATATAAAATAAGGAAGGTGGAAAGCTATGACTCCTAAAGAACTAACAGATAAGACGATTAAAGATATAATTAAAAGAAGAATAAAAGCAGAAAAAGAATTTTATGGATATCGGAATGAGCAAAATGTTAGAAAACTAAGGAATTGGAGTGTCAGAGTTGGAGGCTGCAGATGGTAAGAAATTATAGTAAATTTATAAGGTTTTACTTGAGAGATTTTTATATTATTGTTGGTTAATGAAAAAATAGTAAAGGTATAAAAGGTTATGTTTTAGTTATAATGTTGAAATATAATAAAAATTATAGGTGGCACTGTTCCACCTATAATTCCTATTATTAAGAAAGTTATGTTTTATTTTAATAAAAAATCTAGAACCCAAGGAGATACTATATTGACTTGAGATACTAAGTCAGTATGATTAAGATTTTCAAATATTTTTGAAGAAATATTATTTTTTTGCATTTCAAATTTATTAGTATTTAAATTTTCTAAAACTTGTGGATTGTCTTCAGTTCCTGAATACATTGCTAAATTTGTTTTTATGTCCTTAACGTCAACACCTTCCCAATTATTCCAGGCTTTAAGCTGAGCAACTGCTAAATCAAAATCAGATTTTTCTATCCATTCTATGTCTTCTTCTGAGAAATCCAGTTTATTTAACGTATTATTTTTCTTTTTTAAACCTATACTTTCATACTCGTCAATCCATTCAGGCACAATTTCTTTAAAAAACTTATTACCAAAACTAGTACCTCCACAAACAACTTTTTTTATATTCTTACTTTGTTTACAGATTTGTAAACCAATAGTTGCACCATAAGAATGACCAAAATAGTTATAATCATTGAATCCATAATCTTTAACAATAACATCAATGTCATCAATTATATTATTTATGGAATAAAAATTGGGGTCATAAGATTTATCACTTTCTCCGCTACCTCTTATATCTATACTTATGACAGTAAAGTAGTTTTCAAAAATTTCTATCCATTTTCTATCAATCCACATCTCTTTATTTGAACCCATACCATGAGCTAATACAAGAGGAGAACCTTTTCCAAAAATATTGTATGCAATTCTTGCACCATCAGTTGAAGTAATAAATTTTGATTTCATATATACCCCCATTAATCATATTTAATCATTTGTCATTGTAACACCCCACTATTGAGTATTAAATAATAGTGGGGTATTAATTAAATTATAACAATACATTAAACTTATTATAACATATTTTACAAAATACAGCTTATATATTAGCTTTTTATGTTAACTAAGACAATTTAAAAATATTGCAAATTTTAAGTTTCTAGAACAGTAGCATTTTAGTGTGTGATAAAGTTACAGAGAATAATATATATATTTAATAGAATAAAAAGGTATTAAAAAACAAAACCAAAAAAATAATTGTGAAATGATTATTTAAAGTAATATAACACACTGGAGGTATCAAAATGGAAGAAATATTGAAATTTTGGAAAAAGTACTCATTTACACTTTTAATAGCTTTTATAATACTCGGCATATTTGATTTAAGATTTGCTGTAGTAGCAGCTATATGTATGATAGCACCTTTAATTATATCTATTGCTCGGGGAAGATTTTGGTGTGGAAATTTATGCCCAAGAGGAAATTTTTATGATAATGTAGTTTCTAAATTTAGCAACAAAAGAAAACCACCTAAGTTTTTTAAATCATATTATTTTAGGGCTTTAATGTTAACAATAATGATGATAGTCTTTATTTCAGGAGTGAGTAGAAACTGGGGAAACCTTTATGGTATAGGAATGGTATTTTATAGATTAATTGTTGTAACAACAATAGTAGGTATAGGGTTATCATTAATATATAATCATAGAACTTGGTGTAACTTCTGCCCTATGGGAACTTTAGCATCAATCACATCTAAGTTTAGAAAAAGTAAAAAAGTATTGCAAGTATCAACGTCATGTGTTTCATGCAAATTGTGTGAAAAGAAATGTCCAATAGGAGTAGTTCCTTATGATTATAAAGGTGATTTATTAAGCCATCCAGATTGTATTCAATGTGGACAATGTGTTATAGCTTGCCCTAAAAAAGCTATAGGGTATGATAAAAATAAATAGTGTAATTTAGAATAAAATTTTTTTAGTGAATAATAATATTAGCTATAGTTAAAAATATAAGAAATTCAGATTAATACTTAAAATTTTGAAAATTAAAGAGGACAAATATGAAGAATGTAGAAAAAGAATTTGTGACTATTGCAGAAGGAAAGTCATCTGAAATGGTTCTTGAAGAGATTAGTATAGCTGATATTAATTTAACTCAGCTGGGAAAAAATTTAGATATCATAAAAAGTAAGTTAAATCCTAAAGTTAAGTTTATGGCAGTTGCAAAAGGTGATGGTTATGGACATGGGTTAGTACCAATAGCAGAAGAATTAGAAAAGTGTGGCTGTGATGCAATTGGTGTTGTTAGGTTGACAGAAGCTGTAGCTTTAAGAGAAGGGAAAATAAAAATTCCAGTAGTAATATTAGCACCGTTAATTCCGTCTCAAAGTTCTTGGATAGTAGATCATAACATTATTCCAATGGTAGACAATGAGAAGATAGTAGCAGCTTTAGATAAAGAAGCTGCTATGAAGGATAAAGTAGTAACGGTGCACATTAAAGTCAACACTGGGTTAAATAGATATGGAATAGAAGCTGATGATGTAGTAAGATTTATTCAGATGATTAATGAAAAATATTCACATATAAAGATAGAAGGTATTTATACTCATTTTAAGGATCCAGAATATAATAAACAATTTACATGTGATCAATTAACAAAATTTAATAAAGTTTTAAAAGATTTTGAAGAAGCAGGGATGCGCCCACTAATTGCTCATGTAGCAGGATCAGCAGGTATATTAATGTATCCAGAATCACATTATGATATGGTTAGATGCGGTTTAATTTCATATGGACTTGAACATAAACCTGGCGAAAAACTGCTTCCAGAAGGGGTAAAACCTATTATGTCTTTAAAAAGCAAAATTTTAAAAATTATTGAAATAAAAGAAGGGCAATCAGGTGGGTATGGTAATACTTTTGTAGCTAAAAGAGATAGTTTTGCAGCTGTTGTTGGAATTGGATATGGTGATGGCATATCTAGGGGATGGAAAGAAGTACTAGTTGCAGGGAAAAAAGTTCCTGTTGTTAATTATTTTATGGATGGTTTACTTATTGATATTACAGATATAATTGATAAAGTAAAAGAATTTGATGAAGTAGTTATAGTTGGGGAACAAGGCAATGAGTCTATAACTTGGGAAGAAGCTTGTCATGAAATGAATGCATATATGGATGAACAATTTCAAAGAATTACAGAGAGAGTACCAAAGCGTTATTTTCATAAATAATGAAATTGTTATATATAAATATCGTTTTTAACTTCAATATATTAGAATAATATGTAATTATATTGAAAGTACTATAATAAAAAGCGCAAATAAGGATGGGATGATGTATTTAACTATCCATATTAATACAGTAACTAGCAGGGCAGAATAATATTTAGCACTTAACAGAAATGTTAAGTGCTTTTATGTTACATTTTGTAAGTGAGGTACGGAGTAATAAATTTGTTATAGCTATAGTTACGCTGTGCTAGAAATTTTTAGATAGCTATACAGAGGTTATGAGAATGGACTTAAATTCAGAATTTCTAAGGCCAAATAAAGAAAATTTATAAAACAATTAAAGATTATAATTAATAACATTTTATTTATCCTCGTTAAAACGTACCGAAAATGGTTCTAATTACTGTATTATATAATGAGTATATACTTCCTTAAAAGATAATTATCAATAATAAATACCAATATTCACCGGTGAAAAATTGATAACAAGTAAAGATGAGGAGAGATAATATGAATAGAAGTGTTAAAAGGATAGTTGCAATTGCACTTACAGTTACTGCTTTTAGTGCAGTTGCGCCAGCATCTAATTTAAATTTAATTAGTACAAAGGTTTATGCGTCAAGTGGCGATTTAACAAGTATTAAATTAAAAACTTCTAGTGGAAGTACAATAAAAACTTATAATGATGATGACTATAGACGTAAAAATGAAGTGGATCATGATGAAATGGATGATGGAGAAACTTATTATGCAACAACTTCATCAGATAAAATAAAGATAGGTATAAACGGAGTTAGCTCAAGTCATGTTAGAATATTTAAAGGTAAAAGTAGTTCTACTAAAGGCGTTAAAACAAGTAGCACGATTGATTTGACAAATGGATCAACTACAACACTTACTATAAGAACATATAGTGATGATCCTGGTAGTATAAAATATAAAGATGATTCCTATGATAGTGAATATATTATTAAAGTAAAATGTACTGCAAGTTCTTCAAGTACTGATGAAGTCGAAAATGGGGATGTATATTTAAAGAGTTTATATTTAAGTGATGGAGAGTTGAATTTTTCAAAGAATACTTCTGTTTATAATATAAATGTAGTTGAATCTGTTAGCGAAGTTAAAATAACTGCTAAACCAGATTGTGATAGTGATGAATATGATGATTATGAAGTAAAAATAGATGGTACAACCGTTGATGAAGATGATAATTTCAGAAAAACAGTATCTTTAAATAAAGGAAAAAATGAAATAAAGATAACAGTTGAAGATGACAATGATGAAAAGAGAATATATACTTTAAACATTACTAGAGGTCAAGTTGACACAACGAATACTAACAATAATGGAACATCAACAAATGTTAAGATGAATCAATGGGTAATGGTTAATGGAAAATGGCAATATAATGATTCTATAGGTAATACAATAAAAAATACTTGGTTCTATGATGGAAATTATGGGAAAAGTTATTATTTACAAGCAGATGGAAATATGGCAGCTGGATGGCTAAGTTATGGTGGAAACTGGTATTACTTAGGTAGTGATGGATCAAAAAAAACAGGCTGGCAATCAGTTAATGGAAGTTGGTATTATCTTGATTTTGATGGAAAAATGAAAATAGGCTGGCTTAGAGATATAGATAGTAGATATTATTATCTGTATTCTAATGGTGTTATGGCATATAGCACTACAGTTGATGGATATAAATTGGGTACTAACGGAGTTTGGATTAGATAGATTTTTGTATTATATCAAAGATGAATTTTATAATTTGCGAAACAAACAATGATTTTCTAGAGAGGGAAATACTATTAGAGTATTTCCCTCTCTTCTTCATTAAAAAATATATGTTGTAAAAAAATAATCTACAACAAAATGCACAACAGGAGCTTAAATTTACTGATAATTAAAGTTTCAACATATATATGTATATATTTGAATGGTTTACTTATTCTAAGTTAGTATTTCATTAACAATATTAGCTTAGAAAGATATATTATGGTATTATATTGATGAAAATGAATATCAATTACGAAAAGTAACATAAAATTTAGTTACAAATGATAAGGAGATAAATATGGAAATAAAACAATTAGAATATTTTGTAGTAACAGCAGATTATGGGAGTATTAATAAAGCAGCAGAAGCTTTATATACATCCCAGCCTAATGTAAGTAAAGTTATAAATGGATTTGAAAAAGAAATGGGTGTTTCTTTTTTTCATAGAACTAACAAAGGGGTAAGATTGACTCAACAAGGCAAAAAAATCTATGAATATGCAAAAATAATTTTAAAAAATACTAACATAATGTCTTTAGTTATTAAACAAGAAATTACTCGTAAATTTAGTGTTTCATGTTATCCAAGCCATATGATTTCAAGAATTTTTAGTGAATTTTATAATTCGAAAAAAGATGAAAATATTAGTTTGGAATTTTATGAAGGGACAGTGGAAGAAATTACAGATCATGTTGCAAATCATCTTTCTGAAATTGGAATTGTTTATTTTTCAGAAAATCAACTTAAATCATTTAACCATATAATGGGACATAAAAAATTAGAGTTTTGCTTATTAGACAGAAGAGAGGCTTGTATTTACGTAGGAGAAAAAAATCCTCTATTTAAAAGAGAAACAGTAAATTTTGAGGAATTGGATAATTTAAAATTTGTCGAACCTATAAAGGATTTTTTTTCATTAGAACATCATTTAGATAGTATTAGTGTAGGTGCAATTAACATGGATAATTTTAAAAATGTGGTCCAAACAAATAGTGATAATCTTACAATAGATTTATTACTACACACAGATATATGCAGCTTTGGTATCCATTTTATGAATTCAAAGTTTCAACAATATAAAATAAAACCATTAAAAATTAATGGATGTGCAGAATGTCTAGTTATTGGATATGTAAAACAAAAAGACAATGATTTATCTGTAGAGGCTGAAGAATTCATTGAGTATATAAGAAAGATTTTAAAGGAAAGCAGATAAATCTTGGTATAACAAATAGTTATTACAGAGTATGAATAAATGATATTATTAAAAGTTTATTTCCTATGATATAGTATGTTTTAGAAGTGATAATGAAAATCAATTAGGAGGTAAATATGAAATTTAAAAAGTTTAGTGCAATATTACTTGCATGTGGGATTATGGTAGGTGCACTTTCAGGATGTGCTGCAAACAAAACAGCAGATGGGAATAATACAAAAGCAAAGCAAGAAGAATTAGTTTTTGTTAATTTTCGTGATATAAGAGATTTAAATCCACATTTATATGCGGGAGAAATGTATGCGCAGGAAATGATATATGAATCTTTAGTTAATATTACAGAAAATGGATATGAACCATGTTTGGCAGAAAGCTGGGATATTAGCCAAGACGGGAAAGTGTATACTTTTAAAATAAGAAAAGGTGTAAAATTCTCTGATGGAAATGTATGTGATGCAAACGCTATAAAAGCTAATTTTGATGCAATAATAGAAAATAAAAGTCGTCATACATGGCTTGAAATGATGAACTTACTTGAAAGCGTTAAAGCTACAGATGATTATACATTAGAGATAAAACTAAGTAAGCCATATTATCCAATGCTTACAGAGCTTGGAGTTACAAGACCTTTTGCAATGGTTTCGCCCGCTGCTATGAAGGATGGTTCAACTAAAGATGGTGTTAAGGAACATATAGGTACAGGCCCATATGTGCTTAAGGAATTTGTTACTGATGAATATGCAGTTTTTGAAGCAAATGAAAATTACTGGGGAGAAAAACCAAAAGTTGAAAAGATTACAGTTAAAGTAATACCAGATAATCAAACACGTATTTTAGCCCTTGAAAAAGGAGAAATAAATTTAATTTATGGAAAAAATATGATTGATGCTGATGCAATTAATAAATATAAAGATAGCGATAAGTTTGAAGTTGCATTATCAGAACCAACATCTACAAGACAAATAGTATTAAATACTACTGATGATATTTTAAAAGATACAGCAGTTAGACGAGCACTTCAATATGCAACTGATAAAAAAGCAATTTCAGATGGAATATTTTATGGATTGGAAAAACCAGCAGATACCTTATTCTCAAAGACTGTAAAATATTGTGATATTAATTTAACACCATATGATTATAACAAAGATAAGTCAGCTTCTATGCTTGAAGAAGCAGGATGGAAACTTGGCAGTGATGGTATTCGTGAAAAGGATGGAAAGAAATTAGAATTATCCTTACTTTATAATAGCAACAGTGTTACTGAAAAGGCAATAGCTGAACTTATGCAGGGAGAATATAAAAAGATAGGAATAAACTTATCAATAAAAGGTGAAGAAGAGCAATCATATCGTGATAATATGAAAGCTGGTAATTTTGATATGGTATTTAACATTAGCTGGGGAACACCGTATGATCCACAATCTTCTTTATCAGCTATGAGAAAGCCTGTATATGGAGACTATGCGGCACAGCAAGGATTAGCAGATAAAAAAGAAATTGATAATGCAATAACTAACATATTAACCTCTACTAATGAAGAAGAAAGACAAAAATTATATAGCTTTGTTTTAACAAGGTTACATGAAGATGCAGTATACATACCACTTACATATGAATGTAATAAAGCAATTTCAAAAAAGAGACTTAAAGGAGTTCAATTTACACAAACTCAATATGAAGTTCCATTTTCAAAAATGTATGTAGAATAAAAAATTATAAGGATCTGCTGATGTTGAGAATATCCAATATTAGCAGTTCTTTTTATAAAGGGGAAATAAAAAGTGAAAAATTATATTATAAAACGATGCTTAATCGCGATACCGTTATTAATGTGTATATCTTTCTTTTGTTTTGTTTTCATAAATCTAATTCCATCTGATCCAGCAGAAGTAGCACTTAGAGTTAGACAAACGCCTATTATTACTGAGGAAGCTATCTCACAAATAAGAGTAGAACTTGGATTAAATGATCCTTTTCTCATTAGATATGCAAGATGGTTAGGTGATTGTTTAAGATTTGATTTTGGAGTAAGCTATGTAAATCCAGCTAGAACAGTTTTAGGCGAAATAGGAAGATGTTTGCCAGCAACAATACAATTAGCAGGATTTTCTCTTATTTTTGTAATAATATTAAGTCTGCCAATTGGATTTTTCTGTGCAATATATAAGGATAGTTTATTTGATAGAATTGTGAGAAGTGTTGTGTTTATGACAACAGCAATGCCAGCTTATTGGATAGGGCTTTTACTTATGTGGTTAATAAGTATTAAACTTGATTTACTGCCAACAAGCGGTAATGGGACAATTAAGCATTTGATACTTCCAGCCTTTACTATTTCTTTAACTTATATATCTACATATATTCGATTAATTAGGAATAACATTTTAGATAATATGAAAGAAGATTATGTATTATATGAAAAGGCAAGAGGGTTAAAGGAAAGAACAATTCTTATTAATCATGTTTTAAAAAATTCATTACATACTTGTATAGTAGCTATTGGAATGAGTATTCCGCAATTAATTGCAGGAACTATTGTTGTGGAAAATGTTTTTGCCTGGCCAGGTGTAGGAAAGTTATGCATTGCAGCTATTTTCAATAGAGATTATCCAATAATTCAAGCATATGTGCTAATGATAGGCACTTTATTTGTAGTATTTAATCTTATCTTTGATATTATTCAATACATTACTGATCCTAGATTAAGAAGGGATGTAAACTAATATGATTAAGCAGCTTATGAAAAATAAAATGGCTATATTAAGTTTTGGAATAATAGCTCTTATTTCAATACTAGGAATATTTGCACCAGTATTTGCGCCAAATGATCCTTATGAAAGTAACATAATAAAAAAGTTTGCAGCATTTTCTTATGAATATCCCTTAGGAACAGATCATTTAGGAAGATGTATACTTTCAAGAATGATTTATGGAATAAGGCCAACGCTATTTTTATCATTACTTACAATGCTTGGAACTATTGGCTTAGGTGCTATTATGGGATTATTAGCAGGATATTTTAGAGGCATAGTTGATGAAATTATAATGCGTATTGTAGATGTAATGCTATCTTTTCCAAGTCAAATAATGATACTAGCAGTTGTCGCATTGCTTGGAGTTGATATAAGAAATGTAATTATAGCTAATATTTTTATAAAGTGGGCTTGGTACGCAAGAATGATTAGAACAAGTGTATTAAAGTATAGAGATAAAAATTTTATTTTGTTTTCGAGAAGCATTGGCTCTAGTGAGAGCTTTATTTTAATTAAGCATATGCTGCCTTGTATTGGCTCTGAAATGGCTATACTTGCAACACTAGATATAGGATGGGCTATTTTGAATATATCTACCTTATCTTTCTTAGGGCTTGGCGTTCAAGCACCAGTGTCAGAATGGGGAGCAATGTTAAATGAAGCAAAAAATGTTATGACTACTAACCCTTATCAAATGCTAGTTCCAGGTATTGCTGTAGTTATTTTAGTTGCATCCTTTAACCTATTAGGGGACTGCATTAGAGATGCACTTGACCCAAAGGAGGCAAACTAATAAAAAGTATTTCGATTAAAGCCAGAAACCAATAAAAGTTCATTGCTTTTTATGCATTGAGCGACGCGAAAGGAATGCATTTAATAATGAAAGAATTATTGAAAGTAGAGAATCTTACAATAACAAATATTGAAAATAAAAAACAAACAACCATAGTAGAAAATATTTCATTTTCAGTTGAACTTGGAAAATGTATTGGAATACTCGGAGAATCAGGTAGTGGAAAGAGTATGACTTGTAAAGCTATTATGGGACTTTTGGATAAAAATTTTAATATAACTGGAAGTGCAATATATAAAGAAAAGGATTTGCTTACTGAAGGTAAAGAGAATATGAGAAAACTAAGAGGTAAAAAAATCTGTATGATTTTACAAAATCCTATGACCTCTTTTGATCCACTGTATAGAATAGATAAACAAATTACAGAAACTTTAATTGAGCATACGGATTTATCAAAAGTAGAAATAAGTAAGAAAAGTTTAGAAATATTAGAAATGATGCAAATAAGAAACCCTCAAGATGTATTAAAAAAGTATCCTCATCAACTTAGTGGAGGTATGCTTCAAAGGATTATGATAGGAATGGCTTTGATTTTAGAGCCAGATTTAATTATAGCCGATGAACCAACTACAGCTATTGATGCTATAACTCAATATGAAATTGTAAATGAATTTTTAAAAATCAAAGAAAAAAATCAAGTAGGGATTATATTTATATCTCATGATTTAAGCGTTGTAAGTAAAATAGCAGATGAAGTTATTGTATTGGATAAAGGGAAAATAGTAGACAAGGGGTCTGTAGATTATATATTTAATGAAGCAAAGAATCCATACACAAAAAATTTAATTGATAAAAAAATGGCTGTAATGAAAAAATTTCAAGAAATAATAAAGAAAGGATGATTGAAAATTATGCTTTTAAAGGCAGAAGGTATTAGTGTTAAATTTAAAAAAGAAAATCAAAAAAAGCTATTTGGGAAGGATGAACAAGAAATATTAAAAGACATAGATATAGAATTAAACGAAGGTGAATGTATTGGCATTATAGGAGAAAGCGGAAGTGGCAAAAGTACCTTTGGAAAAGTCTTAGTTGGACTATTAAAGCCTAATGCAGGGAAGGTTTTAATAAATGGTATGAATATGTATGTAAAGGCTACTAAAGAAGAAAAAAGAAAGCTAACACAAACTATAAGTATTGTATTCCAAGATTATATTTCGTCAGCAAATCCAAGATTTAAGGTGAAGGATATAATAGGAGAATCCCTGATAGTTAAAGAAAGAAATTCTGGTATAAAAATAAATAAGGAAGAAAAAATAAAAGAGCTGCTTAATCAAGTTGGTTTAGATGAAACTTTAATTAATAGATATCCTCATGAATTAAGTGGAGGGCAACTTCAACGTGTATGTATAGCAAGGGCTATTGCCATAGAACCCAAGATAATTCTTTTAGATGAAGCAATCAGTTCATTAGATGCATCGATTCAAACACAAATTATGGATCTTTTATTAGAACTAAAGGATAAATATAATTTGTCATATATTTTCATTACTCATGATTTAACAGCAGTTACATATATGTGCGATAAAGTAGTGTTTTTTAATGATGGGAATATCGTTGAAAAAGTTGATAATATTTCAAAATTATCTCTTGTTTCTAATGAATATGCAAGAAAACTGTTAAATTCAGTTATGACAATTGATTATAAGGAAAAGTTGGGTTAGTCGGAAAAAGTAATTGCATTTGCTCAGCCACTTACTATTGCATTAGGTGTAAGTACTTTATTTTTGATATTTAGAGAAGCTATTTTCAATAGTTTTATGATATTTATTAAGCTAGAAGAAACAGTTAAAAGTGTAATTTCAGCTTATTATAATATTGTTATTTGGGGTGCTCCTTTTGCTTTAATAAACTATGTAATACTTGGATGGCTTATGGGGCAAATGAAGATTTTTGGAGCATTATGCATACAAATAGGTGGAAATGCATTAAATATTATTTTAGATATTTTATTGGTTTATTATTTTCATTTTGAGATTGAAGGAGTAGCTTTTGCTACATTATTTTCTCAAATGCTTTCTACATTTATAGCGGGATGTTTGATAAAAAAATATGAGAAATTTGAAAAGATAAAAATTAAAGAAATATTTAATAAGACAAGTATCAAAAATATTTTTATGGTGAATTCTGACTTGATGCTTAGAACAGCATGCTTATTAGTACAAACAAATATTTTGACTGCAATGAGTACTGGTTTTGGAACTAATGTAGTATTAGCTAATGCAATACTTTTAAACATACAAAGTATAATTTCTTATATGTTAGATGGAATTGCAAATACTTCAAGTGTTTTTGCAGGAAAAGCAGTAGGAGAAAAAAATAAAAAATTAATGAAAATCACTTGAAAAATGACAATTAATTGGGGTTTTTTATTAGCTATAGTTATAAGCATCCTATATTTAATTACATATAAAGATTTAATAAGTTTATTTACCAATATTCATGAAGTAGCAGACCTTGCTAAAGACTATGGTCTTTGGACTAGCCTCTATCCTATGTTAGCTTTCTATTTTTGTAGAACAGTATTTTTGATTCGGAATTTAAAACTAACACTAGATGTAGTTGGTTAAGCAAAAAGGTAAAGGTCTTTATAATTATATTATTTATTAAATACACGGTAGAGGTTGTTTATACATAGTTATATAATTCAATTTATTCAATCATATCCATGTGTTTTTTGAATGATGATATTTTTATAATGAGAGAGATGCTAAGAGAAAATTAAAGTATAGAGAGGAAGGATTTTTAAATGAATTTAAAAATAAGAGATTTAGAAGCAAAAAAAGGGGAGAAGGTAAGTGGATTTATAAATATAGAAGAAACTAATTTAAAAATTCCTATAACATTAATTAATGGAACTAACGAAGGTAAAAGTATATTAATAACGGCAGGAATACATGGTTGTGAATATCTTGGAATAGAAGCAATCAATGAATTAGTAAGAGAAATTAATCCAAAAGAGGTTTTAGGAAGAATTATTTTTATCCATGTGGCTAATGTTTCGGGATTTTTTTCTAGAGTACCAGCAATAGTTCCAGAGGATGGTGTTAACTTAAATAGAGCTTTCCCAGGGAAAAATAATGGAAGTGTAGCAGAGAAAATAGCATATATGATTACCCATGAATTGCAGCTGAAAGTAGATTTTTACATAGATCTCCATGGTGGTGATTTACATGAAAGGACTATGCCTTTTGTCTATTATCCAGGTAAGGGAAATGAGGACGTTATTAATGCCTCATGTGAAGCAGCCAAACATTTAAATGTAAATTATAGAGTAAAATCTAATGCTACTTCAGGTGCATATAATTCAGCAGCAATACTCGGAATACCATCTCTATTAATTGAACGGGGAGGATGCGGATTATGGGAGAAATCAGAGGTATACTTATATAAGAAGGATGTTTATAGAATACTTGAGCATGAACAGGTTATAAAAAAAGAGTTTTTAGAAAAAAATGAAGAACAGAAAGAAATTAAAAATGCAATATATATAGATTCAGAATTTAATGGATATTGGTATCCAAAAGTAAATCAAGGAGATAAAATACAAAAAGGACAATTAATTGGTGTAGTTTGTGATTGCTTTGGAAAAGAGCTTAAGAATTATTATTCTGAAGTAGATGGAGTTGTTTTATATATTACATTATCATTGGCTATAAGTAAAAGCAATTCGCTAATTGCATATGGAGAAGAGAGAAGTTTATAGCTTTTATGAATAAAAAATATGTTCTAAAAAAGATTCAATTACGTCATGTGAGTTTGCATTTTGCGGGAAAAGTAAGGATAGGAAGTTTTAAAGTTATATTTGGTAATGAGTTTGATTTAAAATATAAAAGAACTAATTGGTAATTTATTTGACAAAACTATGAAATTTGTGATAGGATTATGAAAATGATAACCGTTATCAATTGGAAAAGTGCAGGAGGTAAAGTAATGATTAATGAATCTAGTATTAAATCAAAGATTGGTATAAAAACTAATCTAATAAATAGCATATTAATTACTACAATTTTAACAATAGGTATTTTACTTTTTATGTATTCTATTTCTTTTTATGAAAAGTCAATGAGTAATATAAGTATAATTGTTTTGCTCGGATTTTGCATTTTAATTGCTATTATTGAATTAAAAAAAACAAAAGGTCTCAGAATATTAAATAAAGCTATTATAGAAATGAAGAAAGGGAACTTCATAGAGATAGAAGAAAAACATTTACAAGACAAAACAGAAGTTGGAGAAATAGGCAGAGGATTAAATTCAATTATTATTTCAACTAATAAAATGTTGATGGAAATTAAGAGGGATTCAGAAGATATAGATGCTCAGGCCGTAGGATTAACTTACATATCAGAAGATATGTTGGATTTAACTTCTGATATAGCTAAATCTACAGAAATCGTTACAAATGCAACTAGAAGTCAAACAAAAAATATATCTGATATTGTAGAAAAATTATTTAAATTTGGACAGTATATAAATGGCGTAAGTGATAGTACTATATGTATTGATAATTTGGCCACTGAAATTGGTGAGAAATCTCTAAGTACAAATCAAGAATTAAAAGAATTATCCATAGTTATTGAAAATCTTAATAATAATTTTAGTAATTTTAGGGAATCTTTAAATATGATGATGAAAGAGATAAAAAGTGTAAATGAAATGACAAATATTATAAATAGCATTTCTGAGAGAACAAATCTTTTAGCTTTAAATGCTGCAATTGAGGCAGCAAGAGCAGGAGATGCAGGTAAAGGATTTAGTGTTGTTGCAAGTGAAATAAGAAAACTTGCAGAAATGAGCCAGAGTTCATCTAACAAAATATATTATATTGTTGATAGCATATTAAAAAATATTTCAGTATTAAATGAAAAAACATCATTAATTGATACTGATATAATAGAACAAAATCATGCTGTTGATAAAACTATAAATGTATTTGAGGATATATCAAAAGGAATTAGTATTATAATGCCAAAAGTACATGAAATAGTAGAAGCATTTGATAATGTAAATACAAAAAAAGAAAATATATTAGAGGATATTGAAGGGATTTCTTCAATGTCACAAGAAATACTTGTAACTACAGAAGAAATATCAAATACAGCAAATGAATTAAATTCAATGGGAGATGAAGTAACTGGAGCAGCTAGTAATTTAAAAAAATCAATAAATAATATGAAAGAAAATGAAATTGTTAAAATTAATAATTAAATTATTATGAATGTTAAATTAATACATAAATTATAATATACTACAGGAAATTAAAGTACGTATTATTAGAAAGTAATTGACTTAAAATTCTTAAAAGATGTATAGGCTAATTAAAATAGACAAAGAATTATATGTAATACATAGAAACGTTAAATTTAAGTTTTCGGAAGTTTTAAGATTACTATATTCCTTTAGATAAGAAGTTTGATAAATATGTATAAGATAAAAAGTGCAGAAAGTATAAATTTTTCTGTACTTTTTCCGTTTGTATTTTGAAATTTGATTTATAAACATAAATATATTATGCTAAAAAATTAAGAAATCAATAAACATAGTTTATTATATTTCCTTAAGAATCAATAAACTATATTTATTGGTTTTAATCGTTCTTGAATATAAACATATAAAAGGAAGCTAGAAATATAACAGTATACCCAATTACACTTAAATAATCTGGAAGTATTCCAAATAAGCATAAACTTATTAATGCTGAAAAAACAATATTAGTATAATCAAATATTGATATTTCTCTTGCAGGGGCATATTTATAAGCAAAAGTTATTCCAAACTGTCCAAAACTAGCAAAAATTCCAGCTAAAATTAAATAAGTAAATTGAAGAATTTCCATAGGTTTATAAGATATTAACATTAAGGGGAGTGTAATGATACTTGAAAAAAGTGAGAAATAAAATACTATTGTATCTGGATTTTCTTTTCCACTTAATGCTCTGACGCATGTATAAGCAGCAGCGGCCCAAACTCCTCCTAATGCCCCAATAAGGGCTGGAATTGCTTCTGAATTAATAGAAGGTTTAATTATAAATAATGCACCTATAAAGGCAATTATTATAGATAAAATTTGTTTTATATTTATTTTTTCGCTTAAAAATAACCATGAAAAAATAATAACAAAAAATGGACTAAGTTTATTTAACATATTTGCATCTGATAAAACTAATTTATCTATAGAATAGAAGTTGAAAATTATTCCAAGTGTTCCGAAAAGGGATCTGAATATTAAAATTTTTTGGTTTTCCTTTTTTCCTAGAAAGCTGCTTTTGTGAATTAATATAAGTATAAAGGCTACAATAAGTGATATTATATTTCTGAAAAATGTCTTTTGAAAAGAAGGTAAGTCACCAGACATTTTAACAAAAGCTGACATCATAGAAAAACCAAAAGCTGAAAGAATTATGAATAGTATTCCTTTTGATTTATTGCTCAATTTATTAAAATTCATATTAGTTTGACCTCCGTAAAAATAAACTTATATTCTTATAATTTATACTAATTTAAGAATATAAGCTAGTAAAAATAATATTATAAATAGCAAAAGAAAGTTGTGCTAATAAGTACTACTTTCTTTTGCTACTTTGCAGTAAAAATTTATCATGTTATTAATCCACCGACATAAATTATTCTAAAATAATATAGGCATATTTGTATTTAATATATCAATATATTTTTTATTTAATAAAGGTTCTGTTAGTACATTATCACAAGTGAATTTTAGGGTATTTAGACTCATAGAAATTTCTTCCTCTATAAAGTCATTGAAATCAGACCAGCCAATAGAATTTTTTATAAAATCAAATACTTCAGAAGGTGTATCAAATACTTTTAAAAATAATTTTTGAGTGTTATCTTTATCCCATTCTGAATTGAATTTTTCACAAAAAGACTTTAAGCCTACATTTAGCAACTCTTCATCAAATAGCCATAAATTATTTAAAAATAAATAAGAATTATTCATAGAATTTACTAAGTTTAAATCAATATTTTTAGTATAATCAATAACTTCACTAACGACATTTTCATAGGCTGTTAATGGAATATAGAATCCATGAGATTCACGATCAAACCAAGTGAAAAAAGCCGTAGGAAGGAAAATATGCTGCAAGAAGCCTAAAAGTTTATAAACAGATGGATATGCAACAAACCCATAATGAAAAATATTTTTATCGGTATCGAGTATTCCAGTATAGATTATTTTTGAAGAATTAGTTATGTTTTGATTTTCAAAGTAGCCTTCCCATAAATTAGAACCATTAAGAACTTTATGTTCCCAAAAATAATAATTTTTATATGGATTTTTACAAATGCTTTTTGGCTTTATATTAATTTTCAAATTTGTTATACCTCCTTTCAAAGCAGTTGTTAATTTAAGAGGATAACTAAATTATTGAAAATTAATAATTTAGTTATCTTTAAGTTTAATTATTAACTAAATTTTGAATAGAATTCTACAATTAATGAATCATCAATTTGAATAGGGACTTCATTTCTAAGAGGATGTCTTAGGAGAGTTCCTGAAAATTCATTTTCATTTTTATCTAAATAAGGGTAAGTATTAAGAAAATTAGATGAAAAATTATTCTTAAAATTATTATTTTTTTGAGATTTTTCTTTTAAGGAAATTACATCTCCTATGCTTACATTAAATGAAGGTATATCTACTTTACTGCCATTTACTAAGAAATGACCATGAACTACCATTTGACGTGCTTGCGCTAAAGAATTTGTAAATCCTAATCTATATACAATATTGTCAAGTCTACATTCCAATCGTTTAATTAAAGAATATCCTGTTTGTTCTTTATCCTTTAAAGATTTTTTTACATAAGTGGAAAATTGTTTTTCCATTACTCCATAATATGATCTTAATCTTTGTTTTTCTAATAGCTGTATTCCATAAGCAGAAAGTTTTTTAGCGTTTCTAGCACTGCCATTATCCGCTCTTTTCATTGCACTTGGATGACCAATTACATTTAATCCTAATCTTCTGCACAATTTAAATCTTGGGGTTCTCATTTTTGCCATAATAATTATCATCTCCATAATAGAAATTTGCCGCGATAAAATTAAGCCTAAAATTAATATATCATATGAAAAATAAAATGTAAATGAAAATTATTATCAATTACGCAACTTTCTGTTTAAAACAATATTATCATTGACTAGATAATATTGGCATGATATGATATAATTGAAAATAGTTATCAATTATATTCTGGATGTGTAGAGGAGAGATAAAATGAAAAATTTACTTAAAAATGAAAAATCTTTATTATTTGCAGGTGGTTTATTAGTAGGGTCTTTAGGGTTAAAGCTTATTAAAAGTAATGTAGCAAGAAAATTATATGTATCAACATTAGCTAATGGAATGAAAATGCAACAAGATGCACAACATGCGCTTGAAAAAATGAAAGAAGAAGCAGAAGATATATGTTATGAAGCAACGGAAACAGTTAGTGAAAACAGTGGAAGTAAGGACAAAGAATAAAAAATACATAGAATAAAAAATACATAAATTTTGTGAAAGGTTTCATGGTTTTGTATAATGCAAGCTATGAGACCTAAATTTAAATATTCTTAAATTAGGAAGGTGTGATAAAAATGAAGTACGAGATAGCTCATGACATGCCAGGAAGAATAAGAATAAGGTGCGGTAAATATGCTTTTTCATTGGACGAAAGTTATGGAATTGAGTATATATTAAGCAAAAGTGGTTATGTTAAAAAGTCAAAAGCTTCTCATATAACAGGAAGTATTTTAATTTATTACGAAGAAGATTTTCGCAGCCAAGTATTAAATTTAATTTCTAAATTAAAAATAAATGAATTGCCAATAATTAGTGAAGCTGACAGAGATAATTCAAAAGAAATAGAAATTAAATTTAAAAACAAAATTATAAGTATGATAGGTAAACGATATTTTATAAGATTTTTTATTCCAATTAGTTTTCGAAATATTTTTTTAATGTTTAGAGCTGCTAAATTTATGGCAAAGGGATTAAAAAGCTTAGGACAGCTAAAAATAAATGTTGATGTTTTAGATGCAGCTTCTATTGGAGCAGCTATTATTCAAAAAGAATATTCAACAGCTAGTTCAATTATGTTTTTACTTAATGTATCAGAATTATTAGAAGATTATGCAAGAAAAAAAGCTAAAAATGTACTTTCAAAGAGCTTGGCTATAAATATTGATAACGTATGGTTGGCTAATGATGAAGTAGAAGTACTAATTCCTATTTCAGAACTTCAAGTAGGTGATAAGATAAGAGTTAATACTGGACATATGATACCTGTTGATGGTGTAGTACATACTGGAATTGCAATGGTTAATCAATCATCAATGACTGGGGAGCCTTTAGCTATAGAGAAGAAAACTGATGATACAGTATATGCAGGAACAGTAGTTGAAGAAGGCACTATAGTAATATTAGTGAAGAAATTAAGTTCTGAAAGTAGAATAAGCAAGATCATTGAGTTAATTGACCAATCTGAAAATTTAAAAGCTAACATACAAGGAAAAGCTGAAAGATTAGCAGATAATATTGTTCCATTTAGTTTATTAGGATCATTGGCCACATATATCTTTACAAGAAATATAACTAAAACATTAGCTATATTATTAGTTGATTACTCATGTGCCATAAAATTATCTACACCAATATCTGTGATTTCTGCTATGAGAGAAGCATCAAATCATAAAGTTGTTGTTAAAGGTGGTAAATATTTAGAAGCCTTAGGAGAAGCAGATACTATTGTATTTGATAAGACCGGAACTTTAACAGTTGCAAGTCCTAATGTAGCAAAGGTAATTCCGTTTGAAGGTTTTGAAAGAGATTATGTTCTGAGAACAGCAGCATGCTTAGAAGAACATTTTCCTCATAGCGTAGCAAGAGCAATTGTGAAAAGAGCAGCAGAAGAAAAACTAAATCATGAAGAAGAACATGCAGAAGTGCAATATGTAGTAGCTCATGGAATAGCATCTTGTATAAATAATCAAAAAGCTTTAGTTGGAAGTTATCATTTTGTTTTTGAAGATGAAGGAATACCTTTGTCAGAAGCTCAAAAAGCTCTTATAGATACTGAAAGTAATGATGACTCTATAATATATTTAGCAGTTGCAGGACAAGCTGTAGGCTTTATTTGTATAAATGATCCGGTGAGAACTGAAGCTAAAGAAGTTATAGATAAATTAAGAGCTACAGGTATAGAAAATGTCGTTATGATAACTGGAGATGGAGATAAAACGGCTAAAAAAGTGGCAGAATCTCTAGGAATGGATAAATATTATTCTCAAGTGTTACCTGAAGATAAAGCAAAAATTATTGAAGAACTTAAGGAGAAAGGGCATAAAGTTATTATGGTTGGAGATGGAGTTAATGATTCTCCGGCGCTTGCAGCTGCTGATGTTTCAATTGCAATGAAAGATGGATCAGATATTGCTAAAGAGGTTGCAGATGTAACATTAATGTCATCAGATTTAGAAACTTTAATAACAATGAGAATTTTAAGTCAGAAGTTAATGAAAAAGATAAATAGAAATTTTAATTTTATTTTATTATTTAATAGTTCATTGCTTTTACTAGGGGTGACTGGATATATAAAACCAACTACTTCAGCAGTTTTACATAATTTTTCGACTATGGGAATTAGTGCAGTTAGTATGAAATCTTGCTTATAACATGAGTTTTTTAATAAAACCTTATGAAATTAAAAGATAATATATTAATAGACTAGAAGCGATTTAGCTTTCTTTGATCATTTTATATATTTATTAAAACATAGCAGTTCTTAGATAACATTTAAATTATGTCTAAGAACTGCTATTTATTATGTAAAAATATATTAAATCTTATATTCTAAAAAGTGAAATTTTCAGAAGGCTCACCAGATAATAAATTAGAGTAAGAAGCTTCACCATGTTGAAGATAGAAAACTTCAAAATTTGGATTGTCAGCTGTTTCGTATCCTTTTTTTACTAAAGGAGCATTATCTATAACAAGTTGTTTTTCATTTAAATCATTTGTAAATTCAATTTTACCACTCATTCTAACTGTTATAAAATCTTGTGTAGTTACTATAAATTCAATGTATGGATTTTCCTTAAGCTGAGCATATGCTTTTTTTACATTAGCAGTAGTAAAGTAAAACTTACCATCCCTTATTAAATGAATATGTTGTGGTCTGCCATGTGGTTTATTATTTTCAGAAGTTGCTACGATACCTACATTATTTTTTTCTAAAAAGTTAATTATTTTGTCCATTTTAAAATTCTCCTTTTAACATTAAATTATTTACAAATAGAGTTTATTATTTTATGAAGTTAATTTTATCACTTAAATAGAGATAATAAAATTAAAAGACATTAAATTAAATTTAATTCAATTTGATCATATGTTTAATGTATCATACTTGGAAATAAGTTGCAATATATTTTTTATCTTTTGATCTTCAAATTAAAAGAGATTCAGATGAAAACATCAACTTACTATTATGAAAACTAAACAAGATGATGAAAATCAATTAATGATAATTTGTTGTTTTTTATATAGAATATTTCTTTTATTTAATTTAATAATGCGTCTATTTATAAATAGCGAGAAATATTAAAATAACAGCGTAAAATGAAATAAAATGGTATAAAAATTGTGATAATATATTATTATGGGTTATCCAATATTTTCAAGTGATTTTCAGTCGGTATGTAAAATACTTAATTTACTACAAAAAATAGGAATGGATAATTAATGTAAACAAAAAGGAGCAATTTTATGAAACTCAAAAAAGTATTAAGCAATATTTTAATTGGAACTCTTTTTGTTACTTCATTTTCATTATTTGGTGAAAATGAAGCAGCAAATGCAGCCGTAAGTAGCTCAATACCTAACACCAGTCGTGTTATAAAAAGTTACGACAATAGTTTTTTATCAGTTACTGGTTTTGCATCTTTAAAAGGAGGTGTAAATGATAGAAGCAAATATGTAGGAACTTCATACTATCGCATCGTTAAAAGTGAAAGAGAATTTTTACAGGCAATTTTAGATGCTAAGAGTGGTTCAGTAAAGGCAATTGAAATTGTAGTAAATTTAAACTTGGGGTGGAAGGAATTAAATTTAAGTTCAGATGAAATTAAGAAGTATACTTTTATTTCAAAGTATGAAAAGCCAACTAATGGATACACTAATCCAACATTAGAATCTAATGGAGTATCTAAGTTAGACATATCAGATACAAATGGATTAACTATTTTCTCAACTAAAGCAAATACAATTAAGCATGTAGAATTAAAACTACAATCATCAAGTAATGATATTGTAATAAGAAATTTAAATTTTGATGAAATGTGGCAATGGGATGATGTAGGAAATCATAAAGAAGTCGGTTGGACATTTATCAAAGTAAATGGTGCTAATAATGTATGGCTAGACCATTGTAAGTTTGCTATTGGAGCAGATGGAATGGTCGATATTGAAAATGGGTCTTCAGGAATAACTTTTTCATGGTGTGAATTTGGATTAGAAGCTAATGAAAATCCAGCTTCTGATAGTGCAATTTATAAGTCAATAAATTATATGGAACAAAAATATAAGGGAAATCAACTAAATTCAGATAGTCTTTATTATAAAATGCGTAAAGGTGGAGCTACAGTAAATCAAATCATGGCTTATGCAGCTTACCATAGTAAGTGTCATTTAGTAGGTTCTGGTGATAAAGATTATGTAAACTATGTTGATAGTAATGGGAAAGAAGTTAAGGATGGAAATCAAAGACTAAGATTAACTATGGCATATTGCCGTTATAATAATGTTGGACAACGTGTTCCAATGATACGTCAAGGTGTTGGACATATGTTTAATTGCTATATTGATGATTCTACTCATATGGATTTGGAAAATAAAGTTGATGCTTTTAAAAATAATAGCAAAAGTTTAGCTCGTTCAATAAATGCAAGGAATGGGGCTTCAATAGCTGCAGATACCTGCGTTTATAATGGTGTTAATGAACCAATAGTAGGTACTGAGCTTCAAGGTCAAGATACGAGTAATATGAATGCACCTTGGAATGATTTATTTAAAAATGCTTACAATAATAATTTAATAGTAAATTCAAAAGTTACTAATGTTAATGGAACATATACAGGTAGTAGTTGGGATAATAATGGTGATAACTTATTTACTAAGGGTTATACTTGGTATAATAAATCAACAATAGGTAAGTGGGCATGGTCATCATCAATTATAGGCGTAGAAAAAATGAGTAAATCAAACCCACCTAAAACACCATTTTCATTTCAATATAATTATAATGAAAAGTTATCATATTCATATAATATAATTCCTTTAAATGATGTGGTAGCTACAATAAAAAAATATTCTGGAGTAGGAAAAGTTAATTTGAGTGCTACAGATTGGTTGAAGATAGGCTATAATATTTATTCAAAATAGCTCATTAGGAATAAAAGTTAATAATTATTCATACTGATAGAAACTAAAATATTAATAAATAATATTTAAAATTAGCAAAAAGCATTTTCTTAATTCCAAGAAAATGCTTTTTGTGTATAGAATATGTAAGGCAGTTTTAAAAACTTAATTTATTTTTGCATAAAATTTCAAAAAAATATATACAACTAATAAAAATAATTGTATAATTAAAAGTTGAAATTTGTTTCCTAGAACTCTTTTACTCATTAATTTTATTTTAACTTAAAATTGGTAAATGTGCAAGCTATAAGGAGAAAATATAGGTATATACGCAAAGCATTAGTAGCAGTTAATGAGAATATATTAGAGAAGATTATATAACTTTATATGAAATTTAGTATTATATATAGATGATGATATAATATTTCTGGTAGAGACGTCTTTATATTAAATTATGAAGGGAATTTTTAATATGAAAATTGAATTTGAAAAAGCAAGTGTTGATGATGTTGATGAATTGATTAATGTAAGAAATCAAAGCTTCTATGAAGATTATGTTAAATATGGTGAATGTCCAGGATATAATTTAACTAAGGAGACGATGACAGAGATTATTTTAAATAGAATAGTATATAAAATAATCTGTAATAATCAAATTGTAGGTAGTATTAGTATTATGGATAATAATGACAATACTTATTACATTGGCTGTCTTTGTGTTATACCAGAGTATGAAAACAAAGGAATTGGTCAAAAAGCCCTTAGATTTACTGAAAGTAAATTTTCTAATGCAGAGGTTTGGACTTTACAAACACCAGCAGATAAGGTGAGAAATCATTATTTTTATAAAAAATCAGGGTATAAAATTGTAAAGGAATATATGGAGGGATCTGTTAAGCTAGTGCTATTTGAAAAGAAAATTAGCTAGTAATAATTATAGAATTTCTAAAATCAAAAGAGTAACATGTATACGGGGAATATACATGTTACTCTTTTAATTTATATTTATAGGGAAATATTTACGAAAAAATTATTATCAATCTGTAAATTTATTATATTATGGTATTGTGTCAAAAGTGTGACAAATATGAATTAAATTCCAATATTATTTTCATTCTAACAAATGTGTTATAGTAAGTAAGCTACTATTGATAGAGGTGGATATTATTCAATAATCAGAAAAAACAGTTATAATTATTCTTTCAATTGTGTTAGTTTTAATTCATACTTATAATTTTATTGTAAGATAAATTAAGTTGTTAGAAAGTGGGATTAAAAGGAGAGTGGTAATGTTGATTTTAGAAACAGATAGATTAATTATAAGAAAATTTTGTTCTGATGATTGGTATGATTTATATGAGTGTCTTTCACAAGAAACAGTTGTTAAGTATGAACCATATAATGTTTTCAGTCAAGAGGAATGCGTGCAGGAAGCTATTAACCGTTCACAAAATGATGCTTTTTTTGCTGTATGCTTAAAAGAAAATAATAAACTAATAGGAAATGTTTATTTCCAGCAGCAGCAGCCTAAAGAATTTTTAGCATGGGAAATAGGTTATGTTTTCAATCCTGAATATTATGGAAAAGGCTATGCCACAGAAGCATGTAAAAGAGTTTTGAAGTATGGTTTTGAACAATTAGGAGCTCACCGAGTTATTGGTAAGTGTAACCCTGAAAATACTTCTTCATATAGATTGTTGGAACGACTTTCAATGATAAGAGAAGGACATTTTAGAAAACCAGCTTTCTTCAGAAAATCAAATGAAGGAAAACCAAGATGGCATGATGCTTATCAATATTCAATATTAGAGGAAGAATTCATTTCGATATAATAACCTAAAATTATGGTTGTTAGTACATAATATTTAAAGTGTGTATATTTTGTTATTATGAATGTTAAGTTGATGAAGAAATACAGAAAAGTATAATAATATGAAGATGGATTAGGTGTGTAAATTTCTTATAATATGTACAAGTAAAAATAAATAATAAATTGAAATATCACATTGAGAAAGTGTGATATTTTTTATGTTAATAGAAAATAGTATAAAAGAAAAATATGGTAAATAATATTTACAAAATATGCTATAATTACCTTGAGATATAAGATTCTTCATATCTTATTATGGGAAAATCAGATTATTAATTATTTAAAGGAGATAACTTTATGGGGAAAATACTTTGTTTTATTTCAGACCAATTTGCCGATTTTGAGATTACATTAGCACTTCATAAAATAAGAAATGTTGGGAAAAAAGATGTGGTTACAGTAGGGTATGATAATAAATTAGTTATTAGTGAATCAGGGCTGTGCTATAAGCCTGATTTAACATTGAAAGAGGCCATGGAACTTGATGGTGTTGAAGCAATTATTATTCCTGGTGGTCCAATTTGTAGTCAAAAGGAAGAATTAAGTGAATTAATTAATAAGCTTAATCAAGAAGGAAAAATGATTGCAGCTATATGTAATGGTCCGCAATATTTGGGGAGAGCTGGTATACTAAATAAAAGTAAATTCACTACTTCTTGTTCCATAGATAGAATTAAGATGCTTGAGGTAGTGAATCCATTTCCACGTGAGAATTACGTTGAGAATCGGGTAGTAATAGATAATAATATTATAACTGCCAAAGGACGTGCGTTTGTGGATTTTTCTTTTGCAATATTTGATTATTTAGGTGTTTATCAAGAGCAGGATTCAGAAAAAGAAAAGTTATTTAAGGATATAATGGATAGATAGGTTTTGTTTGATTTAACTTAGCTTTTGAAATACAAATAAAAGTGGGATAACAATGCAAACTATTAAATTTGTATATCGAGTAATTTTTATCTTAGGGATGTTCTTTTTACTAACAGGCTGTGATATTAGCAGTTATAAAATTAATCTATAGAATTACCAAAAATTCCGGTTGTTTAGTACATAATATTTAAAGTGTATATATTTTGTTATTATGAATGTTAAGTTGATGAAGAAATATAGAAAATATAGTTATTAGTTGAAATATATTCGTTGAAAAATAATCAATATTATATTTTTAATTTATGCTTTTTTGATAAAAGAAAAAATTGTGAAATATTACAATATAGATGTTGCCAAAGGAGGATGATATGAAAAGATTAGAAATAGGTAAAAGAAAATTAAGAATAAAACACATTATAATCTTCGTTATAATAATGCTTTTAATTGGAGCGGTTTGGCAATGGATAATGGTTAAAAAAGAAACACATACATTATTACTTCAAGGAGAAGTCTTTAATATTAACAATCATAATATGAATATATGTGCTACAGGAAGTGGAAAAAATACAGTAGTTCTGGTTACAGGTTCTGGAACTCCAAGTTCATTTACGGATTTTTACAAAATACAAATGAAATTACAGCCGTATGTAAGGACAGTAAGTTTTGATAAAGCTGGATTTGGATGGAGTGAAAAAACCGATATACCTAGAACCATTGATATATTATCGGAAGAGTTACATGAATTACTTGAAAAATCAGGACAATCATCGCCTTATATATTAGTAGGGCATTCACTAGCTTCATTAGAAGTAATCCATTTTGCGCAAAAATATCCTACTGAAGTTAAAGGGATTGTTTTGTTAGATGGAGGGAGTCCAGAATTTTATGCAGAGTATTCTGAGATAAAATCATATATATTAAATCGTTTTATTTATGGACTAAGGGTAACAGGAATTGCAAGAGCATTTGGGGATTTAGGTATTAAGTTTCCTTTTGTTGGTGAAGATTTACGTTATTATGCACTACCAAATGAGATAAAGAATATAGATATAGCTATGTATTATAAATATCTTGGGAACACAAATAATTTACTGTATATTAAAAATATAAATGAAAATGCTGAAGAAGTTATAAAGAATGGGTATCTTAAAAATATTCCTTTAGTTGTCATATCCTCTGATAGTGATGATAGTTGGGAAAAAACTCAGCAAGAATTATTAAATTGGTCAAATTATAGTTCTAAGGAGACACTTTCCAATTCGAGTCATTACATTCATTGGACTAATACTGATTATGTAGTTGAAAAAATAAAAGAACTTATAACTAAATAAATATAGATGCTAAATAATATAAAAATAGAGGGCAGTAAGTAATAGATAAATTAAAAAAATGCAAACATCAATGTAGGGTTTGCAATCAATCATTATTCAGCGAATAAAATCTAAAAGTCAATCAAATCGTACCAAAGGTACTTGGCGGAAAGGATGTTTACAGAAACTTTGAGATATTACATGAAAGTTGTCATGCCCAACATCAAAAATTATTGAAAAAATATGGTGGAAACAAACAACTTAGTAAAAGCAAAAAGTTTTTTGAGGATAGACAAATAGAGCCATCAAGTAAAGAAGGTATGAAAATAATGAGAGAGTAATTTAAACGCTTTGGTTAGGATAAATGATGGCTTGAGCCGTATGTGGTGAAAGTCACAAGTACAGTTCTTAGGGGAGAAAGAAACCGAGAGGTTTCCGATCTACCCGACATGTAGCTATTTAGCTATAAAATATGGAATCAAATTTATAAATTTAATTACGATTGTCTAAAATTGAATGCAATAGAAGAATCAGATTTCTTAGTGATATCGCTAGAAAAACTTTTATATCTCAATACAACGAATCAAAGGAGTATGCTCTTGGAGTTTTGAAGATGAAGAGGACAAGTGAAGTGAGAATACCGATATAAAGTTAATATCAATAGGAGATTTTTATGAAATACAAGGTGCAGCTTAAATGTAAATAATTATATGAAAGAGTGATTTAATTATTAGAAAGAAGTGGTATAAGTGAGAAAAGATAATTGGTTATCATATTTTGTATATGCAGTAATATTAATATGTTACATATTTTTTAGTAATGAAATGCTAGTATATGCGAATAAGCAATCAGAAAGAACATATAATACTTTACCGGTTATGTTATGGTCAATTGCAATATATGTAGTATTGGGATTATTAATTGGATTAGATAAGTTTTTATTAGAAACAAGAAAAGAAGGACATTGGAAAGTTAATTTGCCTAAAATACTATTTTTAGGAATTCCATCACTATATTTCTCAATAGGTATGTTCATTTATTATTGTCCAATAGATTTCATTAGGCAAATTTTAGTCTATCCAATCTCAATATTTTTAAAATTCAATTTTAATTTTATAGGAGTATTTCAGATGATTTTAGGGTTTACAATAATTACAAGTTTTATTAAAGTAAAAGAGTGATTATACTCATAATATAACATTTAGTTTGTATCTAATTGTAAAACTACTCGGTTTAATGAGTAGTTTTATTTAATATGCTCCCTTTGACGATTATAATAACTTATTATATTGGAATAGCCATGGGGATTTTGTACATTAAATTGGTCAATAAGAGGGAAAATAAATAGCATTAGAAGAACTTGAAAACAGTTTTATTAATTAATAGTACTTAAAAATATAATGATTTAAAAATTAGATTTTAAAATATTAGTAAAGTAATGAGAGCTGAGATTAATAAAAAATAGCAAGATTAAGTAAAATGAAATGTATAAAACATGTTATACTACAAGGAAATATATTATTAAGGGAGGAAAAGTTTATGGTAAATGAATATTGCCCTAAATGTAATGAATTAGCAAATATGATGGTAGATACTATAGAAAGAGTTGAAAAAGATGATAAGGGGAAAAAGTTTAAAGTTTTAACCAATAGTTATCACTGCAATAAATGTAATTTATTTGTACGAAGTGAGGATAAAAGAGTAGCCATAGAAGATGAGCAATAATTAATTGGAATACCATATTATTCAATTTATAAAATTATATAAGGAGAGAAGTATGGGAATAATAGTTAAGCAGCTTGATAAAAGTCATATTCAAGTATTTTTAGATATTTTAATTGAAAGAGCTAAGTGGTTAGAAAGCATAAATCAGCCAATGTGGAATATTAGTAATTTAAATCAAGTTAGTTTTGAAAAAATTTATCCGAGTCAAAAGCCATATTTAATTTATAAAGATGAGAATATTATTGGAGTATGATGGTTTTCTTTGGAATGAAGAGGAAAATGATAAAAAAGCATTTTACATTCACAAACTAGTAATTAAGCTAGAATTTTCTGGGCAGGGATATGCTGAGAAAAGTATGTTTTTAATCAAAGAATTAGGGATGAAAGCAGAAGTTTCATATTTGCGATTAGATTGTTACGATGATAGAATATATCTTAAGCAACTTTATGAAAAACGTAAAACAGTTATGGACGATAGTACAGCATTATAATCATATAAACTTTTAAATTTTAAAGGCAAATTGAATATTTGCAAATAGAAATCAGAAAATATGTATGAATAAATTTCATAGGAAAATATGTATAAGTGGAATATTAGTAACTTGACATTAAAAATTAAATTTATTATACTATTAAAAATTGATTAAAATAAATTCACGTATAACTCCAATAATAAGGTTTGGAGGTCTCTACCAGGAACCATTAATTCCTGATTACGAAGAAGATGCAATTATTTTGCGTTTTCTTTGTGGTCAGGATTTTTTTATCTAAAATTTTATGATTTTAGATATTGTGGAAAGAAAATAATAAATGGACAAGGTGCGTGTATAGTTACAATGATGATATTTTAACAATAAGAGAGAGATTAAGCGAAAAGAAAAGTATAGAGAGGAAAGAAATTATGAATTTTATAAATTTACCTAAAATTGAACTTCATTGTCACTTAGATGGAAGTCTTAGACCAAAGACAATAATTGATATAGCAGAGAAAGAGGGTATAGAACTTCCTTCTATTGATATTAAGGATATTGAAAGGGCAATAACTGCTCCATTAGAATGTAAATCTCTTGATGAATACTTAAAAGCATTTGAAATTCCAAATTTAGTAATGCAGTCAAAAGACAGTTTAAGAAGAATTACTTTTGAACTTTTTGAAGATGCAGCAGCAGAAAATGTGAAATATATGGAGGTAAGATTTGCACCATTACTTCATATATTAAAAGGATTAACAGTAGAAGAAATAATACAAAGTGTAATAGATGGAATTAAAGCAACAGAAGAAAAATATGATATTAAAGGAAATGTAATATTGTCATGCATGAGATTTATGAGTGTTGATAAAGCCTTTGAAGTAGTAGAGTCTGGAAAAAAATTCCTTGGAAAAGGTGTTGTTGGAATAGATTTATGTGCAGCAGAAGTTGAAGGCTTTTGTAAAACCTTTGTAGAACCTATTAAATTAGCTAAGGAATATGGCTATAGGGCAACTATTCATGCTGGTGAAACTGGAATAGGTAAAAATGTATTAGAGGCTGTACAGCTTTTAGGTGCAGAAAGAATTGGACATGGAGTATTTATAAAAGATTGTGAAGAAGCATATAAAGTAGTAAAGGAAATGGAAATTACTCTTGAAATGTGTCCAACAAGTAATGTACAAACAAAAGCTGTTAATAATATAAACGAGCATCCCATATATGATTTTTATAAAGATGGAATAAAGGTAACTTTAAATACTGATAATAGAACTGTATCAAATACAAATATGACTAAGGAATGCTCTATAATAGCTGATCAATTTAGCATTGATTATGAAGATTATAAACAAATTTACTATAATAGTGTTGAAGCAAGTTTTGCTGATTTAGATATAAAAGAAAAATTAAAGAAATATATACACCTTTAAAAAGAGTGCTTCAGCACAAACGAGAACTTTATATAGTAGAATTCATTAATTATAAACCTTTTAAAATAAAAATAGAAAGTCTGTCTTAAAAAAGGACAAACCTCTAGGTTTAATAAACATATTACGTTCTGAAGTTTACACAAAATATTGACAAGCTGACTAAAGTTTTAATAAGCTCATTAAAACCTAAATAGAGTAATAGCTAAATAAAAATTCTTATAAACTTTTACAAAATAAGTAATTGCAAATATGGGAAGATAAATAAATAGAAGATTAGATTAATTGTAATAAGAATATAAAGATACAAAAAAGAGGGGATTTATTTAGAAAATATATGAGATGTGAAAATGTTGATGGTATCATATATAATTGAAAAATATTTGGGTTAAATTCAAATATTAATAATAATAAAGGTCTGCCAACATATTTTAATGAGCTATAATTAGTGCATGATATAAGGAGTTAAAAACTTATATAAATTTATAAACATGGTAAAAATTAAATTTATAAATTTATCAGTATAAAAAAATTAATATGACTAATAATAATATTGTTAATTAATTTATAATTTTAGGAGGAAACGATTATGAAACCAGAAAAAATGAGTTCACCTAATACAGGAATTAAATGTGTTGTTAATACTTGTCATTACTATATGTCAGGTGACCACTGCACTGCACAACAAATTGAAGTGCAACCTAAAGATGCAAGTAATGCTGAACAAACAGACTGTGCTACATTTATTCCAGAAGGTCAAAGTTAATTAAAATCTAACTGATGAGCTCGTTATATTAGTATATCAATCTAACGAGCTCTAAATCTTAAGTTATATTATAAAATAAATTTCATCAATAAATTTTATTTATTAGAATTTTATGCACTTTTAAAATTTAATAATAACGCAGAATTTATAATAACTGCAACAGAACCTAAATTATGAACTAAGGCACCAAGTACTGGATTTAAGATACCAGTCATTGCCAGTATTATGGCTACAAAATTTAGTAACATTGAAAGAGATAAGTTCCATTTAATTGTGTTCATAGTTTTTTGTGATAAACTAAATAAATGAGGAATAGCTTTAATATCATCACTTACAAGAGCGATATCTGCTGCATCAACAGCAATATCACTACCAATGCCACCCATTGCGATCCCTACATATGCTTTCTTAAGAGCAGGGGCATCATTAATTCCATCGCCAATCATGCAAGTCATTTCATTTTTGTTTTGATATGTCTCAATTGCAGACATTTTATCTTCTGGTAAACATTCTGAATAAACATTAGTGATTCCAACACTATTTGCAATATGAGAAGCGGCTTGAGGGTTATCTCCAGTTAATAGTATACTTTCTACATTGATTAAATTAAGTTTTTTAATCATTGAGAAAGAATCTTCACGAAGAGTATCAGATAAAGCTATAAAACCAACAATACACGAGTTAATAGCAATATAGATGGTTGTACATCCATCATTTTTGTATGTTGATGCTTTACCTAGAATATCTTCAGATATTATTATAGAGTTTTCATTTAATAATTCCGCATTTCCTGCAAGAATAATATCATCTGAAACTGTTGCCTTAACTCCACGACCTGCAATTAATAAAAATTCTTGTGGATCTTCTAAAGCTGCATTTGATCTTGCTTTAAAATGTGAAACAATAGCTTTACCTAATGGATGTTCAGATCGAAGTTCCGCAGATGCTGTCATTATTAGCAATTTATCTGAACTTATATTCTCATTAAAGCTTTCAATGGCAACAACAGAAGGTTTACCATAAGTTAAAGTACCAGTCTTATCAAATGCAATTTTAGTTACTTTTGCTAATCTTTCTAGTGCATCACCTTCTCGAACCAGAATACCATGTTTTGTAGCATTTCCAATACCCGCCATTATAGCAGTAGGAGTTGCAAGAACCAAAGAACATGGACAAAATACAACAAGTATTGTAACAGCACGAATTATTTCGCCTGTAACAAACCATGTACCTACTGAAGATACTAGTGCAATAACAACTATCCAAGTAGCCCATCTATCGGCCATGGTAACAATTTCAGCTTTACTTGCATCAGCAGATTCAACAAGCTTAATCATTCTCTTAAGGGAACTGTCTTCATCAACTTTAGTAGCTTTCATATCAAATGCACCAAATTGATTAACTGTTCCACTGAAAATTTCATCACCAACGCCTTTATCAACTGGTAGAGATTCACCTGTCATTACAGATTGATTAATTGAGGTTTGTCCAGAAACAATAAGACCATCAACAGCAATAGTCTCACCAGCAAGAACACGAAGTATATCTGATACTTTAACTTGATCAGCTGGTATTATATTTTCCGCACCATCACGAACAACTCTAGCAGTTGGAGGTGTAAGGTTTACCAACTTTTCAATACCTTGGCGTGCTTTTGCAACAGTACGTTCTTCCAATAATGCACCTAGTGTCATAATAAAAGCAACTTCACCAGCTGCAAAAGTTTCTCCGATTAGCACAGATGCAACAAGTGCAATTGCAACTAAAACATCGGCCTTAATATCAAATTCTGTTATAAGTCCTTCAATGGCACCTTTTACAATAGGTACACCACATAGAATAATTGATACCCAAGCTATGTCGATTTTAAAATTCAAAATATGTAAAAAGCTTATAATAAGAGATAATCCTGATAGGATTAAAAATAATATAGTACGATTATCTTCGTCTCTAAAAAATTCTATTAATTTCTTCATTTTATTATTACCCCATTCTTGAAAAAAGTTCTACTGCTTTAGAAAAGTCAGAAATTGTTTTATCAGCATCACCATGCTCTATGCCATCACGGACACAGTGGTGCAAGTGTCCTTCTAAAACTACCTGACCAACTTTATGTAATGCACTTTTAGAAGCATTAATTTGTATTAAAATATCTTCACAAGGAACATCTTTATTTATCATTTCTGAAATAGCCCTAAGTTGACCTTCAATTTTTTTTATCCTAGTTTGAATTTTTGGAACATCCATGCATTGACGCATAATATCATCCTCCTATTAAATAATTATATACCCCTAGGGGTATGGGTATATATTACTGATTAAAATAATTTTTGTCAAGGGTATCATTTGAAATTTATAAGTGATTAATTAAATTAAGAATATGTGCACATGGAATTAATACTAAATAATATAGTATGCCAAAGTACACATAGTAATTTAATAAATGGAGAAGCTAATACATGTTAAAGGTAATAAAGTTTACAATTTGAAAAATTAAATAATCTAAAGGAGATGAAACAATGGATAACGATAAAGTAATATGTGGATGTACTAATGTTACTGTACAGAATTTAAGAGATGCTATTGAAAATGGTGCTAAGTCATTTGAAGAAGTGCAATCTATTACTAAAGTAGGTACTGGTTGTGGTAAGTGTGTAGATAGTGTTAAAGTATTAGTAGATGAATTACTAGGAAAATAATTTATTAGAATATATATGTTCTAATAAATAAACTACATATACTTATTTTAGGACTTTAATATAGCAAATTAATTAGAATTATATAATATATAAAAAATAGCAAGCAGTATACTAATATAAGACCACCTACTTGGCAATGCAAACACAGCTTTAAGTAGGTGGTTTTCATGTAGGTAAATTAATATTAATAAAATAGTTAAAATAAAAAACATAATATTTTAGGAATTATATTTAAATATAAATAAAAATCATATCACCATAAAATTCACACAAATAAATGTTAGAATACGTTCAGAGATAAGTAAACATAGATTGGAGGAAAACAGAAAAAATAAAAAGCAATTAAAAAATCATTAGTTTTTTTGTTCTGGAGGTTATTAAAAAGTGGTTAGATTAATTCAACAAAATGAACTATTAGTATTTATTATTATACTCAGCACAATAGGTATTACATCATATGTTATTAGTAGAAATAAAAAAGAAAACAAAGAAACTACTGTAAAAGAATTTTATGCACTTGGCACCATAATACGATTAAGAGTGGATGGAAATAATGGAGAAAAAGCTATTAAGGAATCTATAGATAGACTTAATATTATAGAAAATAAAATGTCTGTATTTAAGGAATTCAGTGAGGTCTCTATGATAAACAAAAAGTCTGGAATCTCAAGTCAAGAAGTAAGTAGAGATACCTATTTTGTAATAAAGAAAGCAGTAGAGTACAGTAAATTATCAGAAGGAACTTTTGATCCAACTATAAGGCCAATAGTAAGTCTATGGCATATAGGTAGTGATAATCCTAGAATACCAAATAAAAATGAAATCTCTAAGAACATTAAACTCGTTAACTACGAAGATATAATTTTCAGTGAAAAAGATAATTCAATAGGTTTAAGACATGAAAAGCAAGCAATTGATCTTGGTGGAATAGCTAAAGGATATGCTACAGATGAAGTAAATATAATTTTTAAAAATCATAAAATTAAAAGTGCACTAATTGATCTTGGTGGAAATATTTTTGCTTTTGGGAAGAAAAGTGATAAAACATTATGGAATGTTGGAATTCAAAATCCCTTTAATACACGTGGAGAACATGTTGGAGTTATTAGTGTAGAAAATAAATCTATCGTTACTTCTGGAAATTACGAAAGATATTTTACGAAAAACGGAAAAGTATATCACCATATAATTGACCCTAAAACAGGGTATCCATCTGAAAGTGAGATAATAAGTGCTACTATAATTTCTGATAACTCTATTGATGGAGATGGCTTATCTACAGGAGTTTATATTATGGGACTTGAAAAGAGTCTTAAATTAATAGAATCTCTAAACGGAATAGATGCTATATTTATAAACAAAAATAAAGAAATTTATGTTACATCAGGTATAAAAGATAATCTTACAATAACTAATAAAGAATTCATATATAAAGGTAATCTTTAAAAAGAATATGGACTTAATTAAGAAGACATTAGAATGGGAGAGATAAAATGTTAAAAAAGATATCAAAATTACAAGTGTTAAGATTAATTTCGCAGGTTATGTTTTTAATTTTAATGCCTGAATTATTTACTTTGATTTTTAACCAAATAAAAAAGGTTTATACAATGGTCATTAAAGGTAACTTTGATATAGGTTCAATGTGGCCTCAATTATTAGCAATGCTTATAATAATTCCGATAACAATAATATTAGGAAGATTTTTTTGCGGATGGCTTTGCACATTTGGAGCCATAAATGATTTCATCTACATGATATCAAAGAAAGTATTTAAAACAAAGTTTAAAGTAGATGAAAAAGTAGATTCTATATTAAAATATTTAAAGTATGTAATTTTACTATTTATAATAATTATTATTTGGACAAGTGGTAGCAAAGCATTTGATAGTTATAGTCCTTGGGATGCTTTCGCGCAAGTGGATAATATTTCGGGTGCTATAGCAGGATATACTGGAGGATTTATTCTAATCGCAATAATAGCGATTGGAGCAGTTTTTATAGAAAGATTTTTCTGTAGGTATTTATGTCCTCTTGGAGCAGTTTTTGCAGTATTATCTAAGGTTAGGATTCTAAAAATAAAGAAGGTTAGAGATAAATGTGGATCTTGTAGAATATGTACAAATAATTGTTCTATGGGAATAAAGCTTTATCAAATGGATAGTGTAAACAGTGGAGAATGTATAAATTGCTTTAAGTGTATAGGTGTTTGTCCTAGAAAAAATACACAAGTAAATATTTTAGGTGAGAATGTTAATCCACTACTTCCTAGTGCAATAGCAATTGCTGCTTTTACAGGTGTAAATGCATTAGGTGCTGTTATGAATGACGGAATGACTAAAGTTGGAGGAAATAATACAACTACTAGTAGTTCAGATATTAACAAGTTAGAACAAAAGAAATATAAAGATGGAACATATACAGGTGTTGGACAAGGTAAGAATCCTGATTTAAAAGTTGCAGTGACTATAAAAGATAACAAAATCACAACTGTAGAAATAGTATCTAATAATGAAACAAAAGGAAAAGAAGCTTTAAATACAGTTCCTAAAGAAATTATTGAAAAACAATCTACAAGTGTTGATGTAGTTTCAGGAGCTACAATGACTAGTAAAGGGATTATAGAAGCAGTAAATAATGCATTAAGTCAAGCAGAAATTAATGAAACATCAGTATCTAATGCTCAAGAGACATATAATGATGGAACATATACAGGAGTCGGACGAGGAAAAAGTCCAAATTTAAAGGTTGCAGTTATAGTAAAAGATAGTAAAATTTCAAGCGTAGAAATAGTATCAAATAGTGAAACAAAAGGAAAAGAAGCTTTAGAAGTAATTCCAAAAGAAATTATAGAAAAGCAATCTATAGAGGTTGATGTTGTTTCAGGTGCTACGATGACAAGCAAAGGAATTATGATGGCAGTAAATGACGCATTAAATCAAGCTACAAGTAATAATTAATATACTTATTAAGAGATATTTCGATAAATTAGACGACTCATTTTAGGTGGACGTTTTATAAGTGTTTAAGTAGCAAAGAATATATTTATATTTTTTAGGAAAAATAAAATATATTTAAATTAAAGAGAATATCTAAAAGATGTAGAAAAAATAATTAAAGATAAAATATAGAATTCTCATTATACATAGTTAAAAATAATAAATTGAGATTATATCTAAGTAGTATAGTTTACACTAAGATATAATCTTAATTTAGTATAAAAAATAAAACTATATTTATATAAACTTAAAGGTTATTATAGAAATTAAGGGAATAGAAAGTCGTGTAATAACAAATGAAATTCAATATAAAAAATATATTGATCATATAAATGTGTTTTTTCAAATCAGATTGGAGTAAAAATATGTTGGATGAAAAAAAAGTTCTTGTAGTTGATGACGAAAATAAAATAGTTGAAGTTGTAAAATCATATTTGGAAAAAGAAGGATCTATAGTATTTGAAGCTTTTGATGGAAAAGAAGCTTTAGAGTTATTTGAAAAAATTAATCCTGATTTAATAGTTCTTGATCTTATGTTACCAGATATAACAGGGGAAGAAATTTGTAGTATAGTAAGAAAAAAGTCTAGGGTTCCAATTATAATGCTTACAGCTAAAATTGATGAAAAAAGCATAATTTCAGGATTACATATGGGTGCAGATGATTATATAACCAAACCTTTTAGTCCAAGAGAACTTATGGCAAGAATATATGCCATATTTAGAAGACTAGATGAAGAGGTAGTGCCTTTATCCAATGTAATTTCATTTAATGATAATGATTTAATCATAGATATTCTTAAGAAAGAGATCCGAAAAGATGGAGAGAATATAACCTTGACAACAACACAGTATAAAATATTGATGATATTATTAAAGTATCCTAATAAGACTTTTACAAGAGAAGAACTTATAAGTACTGCACTAGGAGATGATTATGATGGATTTGATCGCAATGTAGATACTCATGTTAAGAATTTAAGGCAGAAAATTGAAACTAATCCTAAAGAACCTCAATATATAATTACTGTACATGGAACAGGATATAGGTTTGGAGGAGAATAAAATGAGAAAAAACCTTAGAAATAGGTTATCCCTTTCATATATATGTATAACTATGATATGTGTAGCACTTATCAGTATTCTTTCACATTTTTTCTTAGAAAATCAATTTAAAAATTATGTTATTCAACAGCGGGAAAGGGAAAATAAGATTATTGTTGCAGCTATAAGTCAAGAGTACAATGATAGTGAGAATTTCAATGTGGATGCAATTAAAAGTATTGGTGTTGGTGCAATTGAAAATGGATTATTTATTACTGTAAAAGATGCATCAGATAAAATAGTATGGGATGCTGAAACTTATAATAATGTTAAATGCGAAGAAGTTAAAAATCGTTTAATTAGTACTATGGAAACACTTTTCCCAAAGTGGGAAGGAGAATATACTAAAGATGATTACCCTATAATGAATAAGTCTATTAAAGTAGGAACTATAAATATAGGGCATTATGGACCATTTTATTATGATGAAGATGATATAATGTATTCAAAAACACTAAATAAAATACTTGTAAGTGTTGGAATAGCTTCATTGTGCTTTGCGCTAATATTAGGTCTTATAATGGCTGAAGGCTTAAGCAGACCAATTTTAAAAGTTATAAATATAGCAGAAATGATTTCCAAAGGAAATTATAGTCAAAGAATCGAAAAAAAATCGAATATTGAAGAGATAGATAAATTAACAATGTCAATTAATACCCTAGGAAACTCACTTTCTGAACAAGAAAAATTGAGGCAAAGATTAACTAGAGATGTTTCTCATGAACTTAGAACTCCACTTTCAACGCTGCAAAGTCATATGGAAGCATTAATAGATGGGGTATGGGAACCAACGCCTGATAGGCTAGTAAGCTGTCATGAAGAAATACTAAGATTAAAACGCCTTGTAGGAAATTTGGAAAAACTGGCACAATATGAAAGTGAAAATCTTATTTTAAATAAGACAAAATTTAATATTGGCGAGGTTGTTAAAAATATAGTTTTAAATTTTGAAAAAGAATTTTTAAATAAAGAAGTAACCTTAAATTTTCATGATATTGATATGGTTGTTTTCCTAGATAAGGATAAAATAAGTCAGGTTATAGTGAATCTAATATCTAATGCTCTAAAATATACTTCAAAAGATGGAACGGTGGATATTAAAATAGTACAAGATGACAAAGACATTAAACTAAGTATAAAGGATACTGGGATAGGAATATCTCCAATTGATTTGCCTTATGTATTTGAGAGATTTTATAGAGCTGATGAATCAAGAAATAAATTAACAGGTGGAGCTGGAATAGGACTTACAATTTCTAAATCCATTGTTGAAGCACATGGTGGCACTATAACAGTAAATAGTAAAATTGGGCAAGAAACTAATTTTGTAGTAAAAATACCGAAATAGTATAAAACTTTTATACTGTTTTGGCATTTTTAAATATACAAGATGAGTTTATTATATATTGAATGAAAATTATGTTATTTACTGTCCCTTGTTATATGATTTTTTGAAAATTATAAATTAGTACAATTTAATATTATTACTGAGCAGTTACATAATCCATATATAATGAAGTATTCCATGCTGCATTATCTCCAGCTATAAACTGAACACCAATTTCTCTTACATCATTAAGATTTGAAACTTTAGATAAATCAAAAGTTAGTTCTGTTCCAGCAGAACTTGAATTTATTTTAGTAGTTCCTCCATCAAACCATTGATAAGAATCACCTGTTTTAACATAAAGTTTAGCACTCATACCAGTTCCGTGATTTCCCCAATCTGCATGACGCACTACAGCTTTTAGTTGTGATTTTCCACTTAAATCTTGATTTTGAGGTAATGCAAAGTAATATTGACCTCCACTTGATAGGCTAATATCAGCTCTTAGTGAAGTATTTCCATTAGATTTCCATTCCCACGCTACAGATGGATCACTTAAAGCATTAATTGCATTCCAACCACCAGTGCTAGATTCAAAGTTATAAAGAACTGAACTGCTTGTAGTAGTGCTGGCATTTACATTAGCACCTTTTATAAGTGCGGAAATTACTTCTGGGCAATCTAAATTTAATATATTTCTATTTAATAAACCATAGCTGTTTGATTCTTTAGCAGTAGAGATTCCGTTATCCCACCAAACAGGAGTAATATGTCTTGATTTTGCTGCTTTAGCATAATATTCAGCATGTACTGCTCTTGCTAACTTATTATCTTTGTTAACTGTACCAAATTCACCAATAACTACAGCTTGTCCTCTTTTCACAAATTTATTAGCAACTGCATCAAGTTGTGAATCTAATTCACTCTTTTCAGCATCGGTACCCCAATTAGGAGTTTCAGTCTCTACCATTGAGAATAAATAAGGTGAGTACATGTGTAGTGATACAATAACTTTTTTGTCGTTATTTGGAATAACTAAATCATCTACTGCCGCAGGAATTGAAGATGCAGCAAGTGTTGGTACCATAATACATCTAGATTGGTTATTTCCACCAGTACTTCTTATTGTATTTACAGCAGCTAGGTTATAGTTATTAATTACTTCACGATTTTCAGCAGATCCACCTGACCATTCATTAGCTGCCCCAACTGGTCTTGGTTCATTCATTGTTTCAAAAATTAAATAGTCACCATATTTATTGAATCTATTTGCAATTTGAGTCCATGCCTTAGTAAGTTGAGCTTTTACTTGTTCTTGTTTTTCATAAGTTGGTATTAACCAAGAGTCTTCATGATGCATATTAAGGATAACATACATATCGTTATCAAAGGCATAATTCATAACTTCGTCAACTCTGTCAAACCATGCTGAATCAATTGCATAGTCAGGTGCAGAACCCATATGATTATACCAAGTTACTGGTATTCTTATAGTATTAAATCCAGCTGCCTTTATCCTGTCAATCATAGCATGTGTAGTTTTAGGATTTCCCCAATAGGTTTCAGATAATAATGGTTGAGATCCAGTATATCCATGAGCATCAAGTGTATTTCCTAAATTCCATCCAATTTTCATATCATCAACAATCTCTTGTGATGTTGCATTACGAATTCCTGTGTAAGCAGTAGATGCTGAAGCAGAAGCTCCACTAAAAAGAGTAAGTGTAGAAAAAGTAAGTGCTAAAATTGATAATTTTTTTCGAGTAATCATTATCTCATCTCCCTAAATTTTTATTGTTTATAATAAATTTTATATATTTATGCAAATTAAATCACAAATAATCCTCCATTTGATTTGTTAAATTACAAAATATACATAAATTATCTACGTTCCTCTGTTATATGTACTCTTTGTAAATATACTTGGAATATCTGTAATATTAACATGTACCAAGTATATTAATTATTATGCATTTACATATACATTTTAACAAAAAAGTTACTTATTTCAAAAGCTATTCACGATGAAATAACTTTATATTACGATATTTGTTATCTTTAAGAGAAAAATATAAGACAAAAATAAATTAATAACCGAAAATTAAGTGATTATAGAGGTAAAGAAAAAACAATAATAGATGGGGAGAGTGCACCAAAATGGAATTGTACATAAAAACTGGTATAAAAAAGAGGTATCACTTATATACAATATTCGTGATGCCTCTATTAGAATTATAATGTTTCTTTTATTATCTTAGATACTTCTTTTAAATAATCTTTGCGGATTTCATCAGTGACATGAGGAACTGAGCCAAAGAAAGTGTGATTTACTTCTTCTAGACCACTGAAATTAAATATACCTTGATCTACAGTTTGTTTCATTGAATTATGCATTCCAATTTCAGAATAAATTTCATTTGGTGTTCCAGTAGTAGAGAATAATAAGGCTTTCTTACCTTTTAATAAACCATTTGGAGCGCCATCTACATATTCATAAGCAAATCCATATGAAAATACTCTATCAACATATCCTTTTAATATAGCAGGCAATGAAGTCCACCAAACTGGATAAACAAAAGTAATAACATTAGCCCATTTAATATGTTCCTGTTCTGCAGCAATATCTTCTGGTACGTTTCCACTTTGGAAAGCCACAAAATCTTCTGGCTTAAGTATTGGATCAAATCCAATTTCGTATAAGTCTCTAACTCTTACATTAGCGCCTTTTTCTTCAGATGCCTTAACTAAAGCATCTACCATTCCTTTCCCAAAGCTTTTTTGATTTGGATGTGCAAAAACTACTAAATGATTCATAATTAAATCCTCCTTAATTTAGAATAAAGTTATTATTTGATTTGACATCAAATAATATTCTTGCAAAGTATTTTGATGTTAAAGTATATGCATAAAAATTTTATAATAACTTAAAAGTTAGTGTAAATTTTTTCTAATACCTTTTGAAAAGTTTTCTTTTCATCTTCACTTATTTGGTTATATTCAGTATCATAAAGTTTGGTGATATTTTCTCGAAGTTGGGCTCTAACACCTTTTCAGTTTCAGATGAAAATATAATTTTTGATTTACTATCATTAGCATCTTTCTTTGACGAACCATATCACAAGGTAGATTAGCAAAATAGCGTTTAATTCAAAGGATATAGATTATATTATTTTTTGAGTGGTGTATTGGACTTATTTCTATCTGTATAATTGTCATAGGGTTAATTTGTTAATTCTATTTTGCAGGAAAAAAGTATTGAGATCTCACCAAAAAGACAGGAGATTCAAAGTGTACTTGTTACTGCAAGTTTAGAATATATTCAAGGAATAGCAGTTATAAAATCTTTTGGATTTGGAGAAAAATCAACACGAGCAGGGTAGACATGAAAAATTAATTGAAAAAAGTGGTATTTACTCTGAATTTATTCAAGTAAGAAAAAAAGCTATCGAATGGAATCTTTAGTATATATTTTATGAAAAATAATCTTCACAAAAATGAACTGTCGCATAACTACATACTTTAGTTATGCGACAGTTCATTATATAAATTTTATGGAATATATTTATATTTTTAATTTAGGAGCGTTATTAATAATCGTTTGTATTCAGTGATTAAATTTTTCAGCGTGTGTGGACTGAAAATTTATTATGGCGGTTAATTACCTATATTCATAATAGTGTGTGGATACCATGAATATAGTTTTTGTAGTACATTCCATAAAATCTTTAACATATTTAAATGATATTCAAAGGAATAATGTTCACGAAGACTGTGATATTTTTCATATCTAAATAACAATTTTAGATATGCATATAATTATGAAAATCATTCTCAATTAAAGAATAATATATATAAGCATTTTTGTCAAGTTTTATTTGAAAATTTTTAAATCACAAAATGAGATATTGGGTAAGTGTAATTTATGGTTTTAACTGATATAGTCTATTTTGACTTTAATAACTACATTAGTAGGGGATATATAAGTAAAATACGCTTACAGTAGAAACCTTAAATTTTTTTAGATGAATTAGTTAATAAATTATGATATTTAAAAATTTAATGGGATGGTATCAAAAATATGTATATTAAGATATGCTATAATCTATAGATAAGTTATAGTTGTAATAAAATATGGAATAATGTGTTTACACGAGGAGGAATATATATGGTCGATATTTTATTTTATATTAGCAGGAGTATTTGAAATTGGAGGAGGATATCTTATATGGTTATGGCTGCGTGATGGTAAAAATTTTTGGTATGGAATTACTGGAGCAATAGTGTTAATTTTATATGGTATAATTCCTACATTGCAACCTTCAAATGCTAATTTTGGTAGAGTATATGCAACTTATGGAGGAATATTTATTGTCCTATCAATTTTGTGGGGTTGGAAAATTGATAATGTAATACCTGATAAATTTGACTTGATTGGTGGAGTTATAGCACTGGTTGGTGTTATTATAATCATGTATGCACCTAGAGGATAAATTCTTATCAACCTTAGAATTCACTACAGAAATGTTTTGGATTTTTTTGTTGTTTTAATATTATTAAAAATTATATCATTTTTAGGTAATGATAGTGGTGGAAATTCTTTTATTTTAGAAAATCACCGTATTCCTCGTACAATATTATCTATATTAATAGGTTAAAGCTTGGCTGTTTCGGGGGTAATTTTCCAAGGGGTTCTTGGGAATTCATTAGCTTTACCTGATGCCATTGGTATAACAAAAGGATTAGGGCTTGCAGCAGCAGTTATACTTATGTTATTTCCTGAAGCGCCTGTAATGGCATTGCCAATTGCAGCATTAATAGCTACATTAATATATTTGTTTAGTTTTAGAAGAGGAGCAAGACAAGCTGTTATTGCATTGATAAGTGTTGCATTAGGCGCTATATGTAGTGCAGGTATTCAAAGAAAAAATGATATCTGATGTATTTGAACTAAAGTGTTGTATTATAAAAGATCCAATACAGGGAAAACCTATGTGTATTCCTATAAGTAAGAATTAATATAATGAATTTGTATTAGAAATAAATATAATAATAGAGTAAAAGGAATAATTAGAGCAGTAATAGCTTTGAGTATTCCTTTTACTCTATTATTAAACGGATTGTTTAGGATGATTGCCACAGTTTATTTTTAAGCCCTGACCTATTTAGAAATAAGTATATTTATGGGGACTTTAAAATCATTTTCGGAGTAATCCCCAAATATTATTGTGTATAGTATTAAATTAAATATACAGTATCATCACTATTAATTTATGACATAAATAAAACTTACGTCTACAAAATCATATTAAAATATAATAGACATTAATATTTTATAAGTGTCTATACAGTATTTTGACATCAAAAGGACATTATTTCTAGAGCTCTATATTTATTATTCACATATGGAAGCTTCCACTTTCATCACATTTAACAGATATATCATAATTTAAATAATCATACGTTATTGGTTTATTATTAATTTCACGTACAATTATGTTAATAGAAATCTCAGCATTGGATTCCATGTAATTAAGTATGTCTTTTTCTTTTTTTGTTAAAGTCTTTTTAGCCTTTAATTTTTTATAAAGATTATATTCATCATCTGTAAAACTATGATTACTTGATAAATTATACTTTATTATTTTTAATTTAAATTGTACCCATTCCTTGAATCTTTTCAATAAACTTATTATTCTCTTAAAAATTTTTTCGGATATTATCCTAAAAATTTTTGTCAAAGTTTCATCAATTACTTTCACTATAGTAGGTGAAGCAAGCCCGCCTATAAAACTTATTGTACCAACAAATAATAATTCCCAGCTTTTTTGTATCCAATCTATCATTCTCTTCCTCCATTCATACAATCAATTATATAAAAGTTACCAAACTTATTTAAATCGCTCGCGAGTACTTATGAATACTACATTATATTAGTATGTGAACCATTTAGGAAATATCTTATATTTATTATATATATTCGTGTATTGCTCACTTATGAATCACTATGAAGAAAGTATTAAATTCTGTAGTAAAAGTGTAGTAATATCTCTTATAGAAAAATACTACATTTTTAATGTTTTTTAACCCTTAAAACCTATATGAACCTAATAATTAAGCCATTTATAAAGATTCTGATATTTAAGGTGGAATTTTAAAATCTATCTTAAGTTTTTCAGTACATTTTGTCGGTACAAACATATGTTTTATGGAAATAAAATAATACAATTCGCTAAATTACACTGCCAAAATACACTTTAATGAATTGCAAAACTAATATTTTACATTTGATATAATACATAACTAATGAAGTAAATTGAAAAAGAACAACAAAAAATACTAAACAACAATCCGCCACATTAATATTGGCATGAATTATTATTTAGCATTTTTTTCTAATCTATATCTAGAATAATGGAAAATAGATATTTCGTAATTACTATATTATATCCATATCATTATGCTATAATCTTTTACAAAAACTGTCAACTATAATATGGTGGTTTTGTCATAAATTATACACTTTATATCGTAAGTGTAGACTTTTTTTAATTTTTTCACTAAATGAAATTTTTAATGAGTAAACGGACCAGGCTTTGTTTTAAGGAAAACCATCTGCACTATTTTATTAATTGATGAAATTTGTTAAATGTTTAAATTAAGGAAATATAATGAGCGTTTACGATAAAGAAGTTAACATTAAAGGCATGTTATGGTAGATTAGTATATATATTGTACGGCATAAATAGGTTTATATTGGAGATTTAGTAAGAATATAAACATATTTATGCATACATAGGTTTATATTCTTATAAAGTAAAGGAAAGGGATGATTTATGATGAAAAAGAAAAAACGAATAACATCATTATTGATGTTTTCAGTAATGTTATTCACTTGTGCCGTTGGAAATACTTCGATGAAAGTAAATGCCGCGACAGAAGCTATCAACGAAGCAAAAGGGGAACCAACAAAAATTTATGCCAGTGCCTTTGCACAGAATACTGATGATTGGAACTGGATGAGTATAGGAGATACTTCTAGTTTAGTATATCAGGATGTGACAAATTTCAATGCAAACAACACTACCAATGTATTAGCAAACTCAAATAAGACTGCAAACTTTGGTATACAGATTATTGATGGAAACCTTGCAGCAGGAGATTCAAGCACATTAAAATTCCAGGTTGGTACAGTTAAAATTAAAGCGGATGGTTATGATGATGTTGTAATTAATCTAAATAAAGATTATTCAGAATCATATTCAGCAGAAGCTGCTACTTGGGGCCTTACCGGAAATAGCACTCAAATTTTATTAAATGATTATTTGCCAAAAGATGCAACAGAGAAAACAAACTACCTTCACAAAATTACTAGTATTACAGCAGATATTACTTTATCAGAATACAAGTATACTAAGGCAGAATCAACAACACCAGGAACAGGGACAGCTATCTACACAGAAAAAGGTGCTGTAACAAAGATTGATGCCGGTGTTTTTGCACAAAATACTGATGACTGGATTTGGATGGATACGGGAGATACTGCTAAGCTGGTATATCAAGATGTAACAAATTTAAAAAGTATCGGTACTGCTAATGCATTTGCAAAGTCAAATAGTACTGCAAACTTTGGTCTAAATATTGTTGATGGAAACCTTGCTGAGGGAGATTCAAACATATTAAAATTCCATATTGGCACTGTTACAGTTAAAGCTGATGGTTATGATGATCTTGTAATTAATTTAAATAAAGACTATTCAGAAGCACAGTTAGCATTAAAAGCTAGTTGGGGACTTACTGGAAATAATACACAAATTTTATTAAACAATTATTTACCAACAGATGCAACAAAAAAAGCAAGCTATCTACACAAGATTACGAGTGTTACAGCAGATATTACATTATCAGAATATCAGTATATTAAAGCAGTAGCACCAGAACCAGAATTCCCTGCTGATTATAAGCACCCAACAACAATGAGTGGTCTTTCTGCTATGGATTTAGTGAAAGATATGAAGGTTGGTTGGAACTTAGGAAATACATTAGAAGCTACAGGTGGAGAAACAGGATGGGGAAATCCTAAAACAACAAAGAAGATGATTGATGAGATAAAAAAGGCTGGGTTTAATACTGTTCGTATTCCAGTAAGATGGGACGAGAATTATACTGATGCTAACTATACCATTGATCCAGCATATATGGCACGTGTTGAAACAGTTGTAAACTATGTACTTGCTAACGATATGTATGCGATTATTAATATTCACCATAATAAAATACAGAGTCAAATGGATGAAGCAAACAAAGCTAAAGTTATTAATGAAGGAAGTATTGTATGGACTCAGATTGGAGAACGCTTTAAAGATTATAGTGATAAATTAATCTTCGATACAATAAACGAACCAAGACATGAGGAAGACTGGATAGGTACTACAGAATATTATAACGTTGTAAATGAATATAATGCAAAAATACTTTCTACAATGCGTGCAACTGGTGGAAACAATGAGAAGAGACTTGTAATAATGCCTACTTATTGCGCTGCAGCAGATTATAGCAAGATTTCTGCTATGGTAGTACCAAATGATCCTAATGTAGCAGTATCTATTCATGCTTATTTACCATATGATTTTGCATTGAACGCTGCTGCTGGTTCTCAATCTACATTTGGAGATGCTGATAAGGTATATCTTGATAAAGTTTTCAGATTATTAAACAAAACATTTGTAGAAAAAGGAATTCCTGTTGTTATCGGTGAATTCGCTGCTACAGATAAAAATAATCTGGAAGATAGAATTAATTTTACAAAATATTATACACAGTTAGCAGGTAGCTATGGAATACCGTGTTGCTGGTGGGACAATGGTAATTCTGGTATAAGCAGCATAAATAATACGATGACGCTGTTCAACAGAAAAACTCTTACATTTATATATCCAGAAATCATACAAGCGTTGTTTGATGGCTGGAGTAATCCAAAAGATGTTACTAAATACGATGAAAATATGATGTTTAATGGTACAGCAACTTCTTCAAATTGGGGACAAGCACTTTCACTTTATTATGGTTTAGATTTTGTGGATGCTGATTTTTCTAATAAATTAGATATAGCTGTAGAGTATACAGGTGAAAAATCACCTCAATTAATTTTATCAGGAAATTTAACTGGTACAAATTGGGTAACAGTAACTCCTGGAATAACTAAATCAAACGGAACTACAAATATTGCGTATTTTAATATTAATGATATGGTAAATGCATACAAAAAGGCTCTTTCAAACTATGATAGTTATGGTAAAGTTTTACCAGGACTTCAGACTATTTTAGTGGGAGATCAAGGTGCAAATCTGACAGTAACAAAAGTTTACAAAATATATAGTTCTAGTGTAACTCTTTTAGGAGATTTAGATGATAATGGATTAGTTAATTCCCTTGATGAACAATTAATGAAGAAATATTTTTTAGATAATACTATAACAATAAATAAAACTAATGCAGATATTAATAGTGATGGAAACATTAATTTTAAAGACTTTATATTGTTAAGGAGTAAATTAACAATATAATACCTATGTCAATGACAATATAAAAAAATGGGATGTCCACTTAGATAAAGTATCTAAGTGGACTTTTTAGGTGCGACCAGCACTTTGGCGATAACTTGGTGGTGAAAGTATGTTATGGGCTTAGACTAACCAATAAAAAGTCTACGTTATACCTGTAATAGTAAAACGCTTGTTGTTATTACAAAACTGAAAAAATTCAACTAAATTGAGGGTGAAATAATGAACTGTTATGAAGAAAAATGTTTTTTAGGTGATTGGAAATTTAATGATGGGAAAGGTACTCTTAGTATTGAAAAGATAGGTGAAACATATAAGTGTATTTGGAATATAGATAAAGAAAACACTTGTTATGAGTATTTAGGAATTGGAATATTTGTTGATAATAAGCTATTTGTATCAAGATATCTGAAGCAAGTTCCAGTAGCTGGAATTGGTATGTATAAGCAAATAGGTGATTTAAGGTCAAATTCAGCACTTTGGGCTTCAACACAGAATTTTGATACGTTGGGTTCAGGAATTGCATTAAGAAAAGAAACAAGTGAAAGTTTTGAAGGCAATTATAAGGTTAGATACTTTATAAAAGAATATGAGTCTCCTGTTTTTGACTTAAAGATTATAAAAAAGGAACAAAGTGATAATTTATATGACCTCAATTGGGATATAAATAATGAAGTTCAATTACATGGAATTGGAACAATTCATAATGGACAAATGTTTCTTGCTTATGGGGAAGTAGATTTTGAGTATGAAGTAATTGTTTTTAGTAGTGGGAATCAAAGTACATTAAATGGCAAATGTGCTTCGGTAAGCAATTGTAGTGTTAATGAAGAAATGTATATTAGATAGTATATTAAAATATTGTATTATTCAAGACCCGACGCACCTTACGAGTATCCAAGCAAATGATTAGTTTAATTCTAGATATTTTAGCGGAGATATTATATTGTTAAAGGCGGCAGCTGCATTAAATAAAGAGTAACATACATACGCGAATATGAATGTTACTCTTTTGTATTTATAAGGGGCAAATATTTATGGAGTATTAGCCTTGCTTGTATATTCCAGATAAGATTCTGGAATTATAATTAATCCATCATTTAATTTGTAAGTTGTATTTGCTATAGGATTTTCATTGTTAATTAAATTCATTCCAATATTATAAAAGGCTTCAGCTACCATTTTTGTATTTTGAATAAGAGTGCCAGTCATCAGCCCTTTATCAATTAAATCTTTTGCTTCTTTTAGCCCATCAATTCCAACAACGGCTATAATCTTGTTTTTATCGCCTTTATTATATCCATATTTTTGTAGTGCTTCAATGGCACCTATTGCCATAGCATCATTGTTTGCAATTATTGCTTCAATTTGACCATCATATTTAAGAAATAAGTTCTCAATAGCAGTTCTTGCTAATTCTTTAAACCAATTAGCATTTACCAGTGCAAGCTGCTCTGTTTTTATTCCTAACTCATTGATTATTGAAATAACATCATTTGTTCTTTCAACAGCGTATGGATTATTAACTTCACCCTTTAGTAAAACATATTGCAAGATGTTATCATTATTTCTGTCTATAAATCTCTTATTGGCATTCCATTCATCAACAAGAATTTTGCCTTGTAAGATACCTTCATGACTTGAAGTTGAATATAGAAAAGCAGCTTTATTGTAATATGTGGAAACTTTTGATACCACTTCAGGAGTAACTTCCATAAAAATTATTGGAATATTTTTGGATCTAATATTAAAAATAATGTCTTTTACGATATCTTCTTTTGTATCAGCTAATTTTAATATAAATAGATCAATATCACTTTTAAGAAGAGAATTTATTGTTTCATTTTGTATAGCTATATTATTTTTTCCATCATAGAAAGTAAACTTAACTTTATCTTTATTTTCTTTTTGAATATCTTCTAAACTTTGTTTAATTTCTAACATGTAGAGATCATCAAAACTATATAATAATACGGCAACGTTCGCTATTTTTCTATTATTAGCATTTATACTTGAACTAGCAAATGTATTAATTTGAGTGGCACTTGTTAATGCGAAAATAATTAACATAACTTGAATTAATACTATTATTTTGCGTAATATCTTCATTAATAATCCTCCAATTTATATAATTGTTTTAAATTATAATACTCAATATTAGGCTGTGTATAAATATATAATTTATTCTATATTACAAAATAAAAGATGCCACTAAAATTGAGTTTTCGATTTTTTATTACTCCATTCTAAAAACTTGTAGAAGGAATTGAAGAAGTAGATTCTATTACGATAGATGCACATAAACGGTTAAATTTCCCTTATAATAGTGCAATGCAATTCACTAAACTTCAGCTTCAAGTCTTTCAAAACAATGCAGTATATTTATATGATATTTCAGATAATCCTGATTTTGTTCATTTAACTCCGTAAAATTCAAGGAGATTAAGAGCTATTACTGTATGGTTTACCGTAAAGGCATATGAAAAAAATGGGTATCAGGAGATAATTGAGAAAAACTGTAATTTAGTACAATTGTTAAGTAAAAAAATTGATGAATCTAAAAGTTTTAGTTTATTGTCAGCTACTAGGTTAAATGTAGTATGCTTTACTATTAATCTTGATGAATATAATGTTACATTAGAGAACATACAGCAGTATAAGAATAATATTATTAATGGGAACAATGAGATTATAATAAATCAACAAAAATTAATATCTCGATGAGAGCTTCAGGAGAAGAAATGTTGATTGATGGAAATGAAGTGATTATTGCTACTGTTGGGAGTACTATAGAAAAGCTGCAGTTAATTTATTTAATAACTTCAGCTTTTCTATTATTTAAAGTTAGTAGGGCCTAAAGAATATAATAAAAATTCTAATAGCACCAAATATAGTACCAAACAAATAAAAAAAGCTGTACTACAAGGTATCTAAATCAAGTAATACAGCTTCTCCTTTTGATCTTTTTGCCATAGTTTTTCCCACCTACTTGCGATATTTTTAATATAAAAATTAGGATGATAGTTTTTTGAACTAAAATCCTATAATGTTATTTTGTGCTTGGTGTCAAAAAATTATTCTTTTCATATTCTTTTGAATTATCACAAACTATTATTTTATTCTCATTAAGAGCATTTCTTTCATAGAATTTTAATGTTAAAAACCTATAAAATAAAACTGATAATTCATTTATATCTTCTTCGGTAATATTATCAATTTCATTTAAATGACATAATGATAAAATAAATTTAAAATAGTCATGGGGCTTCATTTTTAATGTTTTCCAGTTAAATAACTGAAAAAAATATTTTTTATAAAGTTCCCTCATTTCTAATTCATAGAGTTCCCTTTTTTCTTTCTCAACATCAACAGTATTTTCAATATCTATATCTATTGCTTTTAGAAGTTCTAATTTATTTGAATAAAAATCTGAAATATCTCCATCATCTAATAAATCTGAAGAAGATAAATTTAATTTTGCTGCTATTATTTCTAAAGTTGATGTTGTTGGAGTTCTTTTACCTTTCTCATAAAGATAGAGAGCATTTCTAGATAAATAAAACTTATCTGCCAATTCTTCCTGAGTTAAATTTAATTTATTTCTATAAAATTTAATTTTTTCACCTAATGTAACAATTACTACTCCTTACAAATATTTTCCAAATAAATCACACAAATGTAAACAAGTAGATGTAAAAAATTCAAAATAGTATTGACTTCATACAAATGAATACATATAATTTATACATATATGGAAGATTAATACAAAAATGTGCAAAAAGGAGGAAGGTATGAAGGTCGATATTAATAAAATTAAAATTGCACAAGCAGATGAATGTTTATTTGTTAATGAATTGGTTGAAAAAACAGGATTAGGAAGGACAACTGTATCTAAAATTATTAATGGATATGGAAAAGCATCAATGAAAAGTATTGGATTAATTGCTAAAGCGTTAAATGTTCAAGTTAAAGATCTATTAGAAGATGAAAATAGTCTTAAAGCAAGTTTATAAAACACACCTATTAATTTAATGTATTAAATTACATTTGTTTTAAAATAAATTTTCAGAATTGTTATAGATAGCATAATGAGATTTTATATATTGTAAAATACCATAATGAATGAAGGAATAATGGTAAATTTCAAAGTTTTTAGATATTATGTATCTATATGCAAACTAATAGGGGTAATCCCATCTTTTGATGGGCTTAAAAAGTTTAAATTATTTTATATGTGGGAGTGGAATAATTATGGGGGATGTTAAATGGGTAAAATTTGAAGTTGACATGTATGATGACACTAAACTCAAGATATTGGATCATATGGATAATAGAGATTTAAATCATTATGTTTGGGCAAGATCCCTTGTTTTAGCTGGAAAAATAAATCGTGGTGGATATTTATATATTACAGATAATATGCCATATACAATTAAGACTTTGGCAATAGAATTTAATAGAAGCGTAGATGAAATAAAAGCAGTTTTTAAATCATTAAGAAAATTAGAAATGATTGAATTTACAGAAGATAAGGTTTTTAAAATTAAGAATTGGGACAAACATCAAAATATTGAAGGGATGGAGAGAGCTAGGCAATTAAATAATGAAAGGGTTGCAAAACATAGAGCAAAAAAGAAAGAAATTAATGAGAAAAATAACGAAGAAAAAGCTAATAGTGATGTACAAGAAATAGATGAAAATAATAAAGAAAGTAATAATGAAAAAATTAATAATATAGATGTTCAAAGTGAAGAGAACATTTCTGATTTTGCTGAAGAAGTATCTAAAGATAATTTTAATAATAGTAATGCTTTAGAAAATAATAATGATAACAATATAAATGATAAGTGTAATGTTACATGTAATTCTAATAATTCTGATTGTAACATTACAGTAATGGAACAGATAAAGAAAGAGAATAAGAATAAGAATAAGAATAAGATAGAGAAAAAGAAAGAGAGTAAGAATGATTTTGAAAATAGCAATGAAGATAATAAGAGTTTAATTAAATTTTTACATAAATCTGAAGTAAAAGAAAACGAAGAAAATACGAATGAAACTTTCTTAGATAATTTTAGTAATGATGAAAGTGAAAAGAATTCAGAAGGCATAAAGAAAAACAATTTGGGGCAAGCTGGTAACTTAGAAAATGAAAATATCAGTAATCAAGATGCAGTGAAACTATTAACTTATTATGAAAGCATCACTGGAATTTTGGGTGGTCTTAATATAGGGTTTCTTAAAGTTGCCATTAATGCCCATGGATATAAAAATGTGAAAATGGCTATAAATAAATCTTTGGAAGTTAATAAGGCCAACATGACTTACATTAATGGCATACTAAAAAATTGGAGAATAGAGGGATATCCCAAAGATGATGTGGAGGTAAAGAAAAATGGCACTGGAAGCATTGGAAAGAGTAACAAAGCAGATAAAAATGAATTTACAGGATTCAAGCCAAAGAAACCAAGAAACCTCACAGAAGCTGAGCGGAAAGGGGCTGAAAAAGGTCTTATCTGAAGGAAATCCGAAGGCCACTTTATTAGAATCATCATTATCTATAACAACTCCAAGCTTAGTTGATATTATAGTATTTAGCTTATTAATAGAAGCTGATAAGCCATTAATTTGTTTTTCTAATCGAATAAGTAAATATGCTGAAACAGCCACAGCAAATCCATTATTTACAATTAAATTCATTAATTCATTTACTTCCATAATCCATCACCTCCTCATATTGGATATATGTGCGAAGGCAGATTATTGTATATTTAAATGAAAATAATTATTTGAATTATGATTATAAATTCAGGCTTTGTTAGACTAACTTGTTGATATAAACATAATAAAACAGGCAGTTAAATTTTGAACTACCTATAAATACACAAATTAAGAATAGAACGAATTATATACAATTCATTGTTTTAAAGATAACTCTTTGATTCTACCTAGATCATATTGTTTCGCAACGGATACTATAAAATCGGCGTTACTGCTTGCAAACTTATAGTTATCCAATTTAAAAATAATAGGTAATTGATTTAAACTATATTGTGCTGACAAAATAACTTTACTATCTTTTTTAAACACTATTACGTATTGGTCATCATTTACAGTCTGGTTTTCCAAATTATGAAAAAGAAGAAATTCAATATATGTAGATATTAAGAAGGATACTTTTATGCTAGATATTGATAAGGTAGCAGAAAAGATTACGGATAAAACAAGAGCTATTATCCCAGTAGATATTGCTGGTGTTCCATTTGATTATGATGCATTAAAGAAAGTATTAAAGGATATGAAGCGTGAAGATATTATTATAATATGTGATTCAGCTCATTCATTTGGTGCTAAATATAAAGGAGAACCTGTTGGATCTCAAGCTGATTTTCATGTGTTTTCATTTCATGCAGTTAAGAATTTAACAACAGGTGAAGGAGGAGCAGTTACTTTTAATGATAATCATTTTGGTGGTCATGAAGATTTACTTAAGTATATGAGATTTACTGCAATGCACGGTCAAACTAAGGATGTTTTAAGTAAGCTTAAGGCTGGAGCGTGGGAATATGACATAATAAATGATGGAATGAAATGTAATTTAACTGATATAGGAGCTGCAATTGGTGTAGTTCAACTTAAGAGATATGAAAAAATGCTTGAAAAAAGAAGAAAAATATTTAAGGTATATTCAGATATCTTAGGTAAAGAAGAGTTTTCAATAATTCCATTTACTAAGGATGATAATGGAACTGAAACATCATATCATTTATATCTTTACGGAGTTAAAGGCTTTAATGAAAAAAAGAGAAATATAGCAATTCAAAAGTTAGCAGAAGTGGGAATAGCAACAAATGTACATTATAAGCCATTACCAATGCTAACTTTATATAAGAATCTTGGATATGATATTAAGCATTATCCTAATGCTTATGCCCAATATGAAAATGAAATTTCACTTCCAGTATATACTGCATTATTAGAAGAAGATACTGAATATATTGCTAAAGAAGTTGTGAAAGTAATTAAAGAATTATTATAAAATGGAAAACTTACATCGAATAGAAGGATAAAATAAAATCTGAAAGGAGAAGAAATTTGAAAAAATAATGTGTTATTAATTAATGACTTGGCAGGATATGGGAAAGTTGCTTTATCTGCCATGTTTCCGGTGTTAGCTAAGGCAGAATTGAATATTTTTAATCTTCCTACTGCTTTGGTTTCGAATACTCTTGATTATAATAAATTTGAAATTCTTGAGACCACCGAGTATATGAAAAAGACATTAGCAGTTTGGAACGAATTAGGCTTTTCTTTTGATGCAATCTGTACTGGATTTATTGTGTCTGAAGAGCAGTCAAAATTAATTTTGGAATATTTTCATGTACAGAAAGTAAAAGGTACAAGGATATTCGTTGATCCAATAATGGGGGATGACGGAAAATTATATAATGGTGTATCATATCGTAATATCTCTTATATGAGAGAATTGAGTTCTATTGCAGATGTTATTTTTCCTAATTTTACAGAAGCTACTTTATTAGCTGAGATGTATCAAGAGAGAGACGACATTAGTAGAGACGAAGGAAGAAAATTAATAGAAAAGTTAAGAATCATTGGTTCAAAATCTGTTATTATAACGAGTGCTCGAATTGATGGCAAAAATGTGGTAATAGGATATGAAGAAGAAAAAGAAATATATTTTCAAATTCCATTTGAATATGTTCCTGTACGTTTGCCGGGGACAGGGGATATTTTTTCAGCAATCATTATCAGCAAGGTGTTGAAAGGTATGCAACTTGAAGAGGCGGTTAAAATTGCTATGAGTGTGATAAGAAAATTAATTGTTATAAATCAGAAAAAACCTGATTTATATAAAGGAATTCCTAGTGATAAAAACTTGGAGGTGTTAAGTTTTGAAGAAGCCTAAAATAAAAATTACTTTAATTGAGCAAAAAGGAAAGATTGGATGCCATAGAGGACACAACAAAATTGGAGAGTGTTTTGATTTTGATAATGACAGGGGAAGGTTATGTCCAATGGTTATGCATACAGGTTTTCCGTATATTGATATTTTAAGATATGGAGGAGAGATTCTAGGAAGACCTAAGGGGACAGCAGTATTTTGTTGCTCTGATGTAGATACAATCAATGTTTTTAAAGTTGAAATTGATGAGGAAGAAACAGAGTAAAATTATTTTTGAATAAATTAAGTATCTAATAGATAAACCTAAACATAGATTCTAAGGATAGAGAAGTGATATTAAAAGTTATGCATTGGGAAAGGAGTGAAAATTATCAAAATATAAATAAAAAACTACTATTTATTAAATGTTAGTTTTTAAAACCCAGTAGAAAGGCAACTATCATTTTACTGGGTTATTATATATCTGATCTTAGATATTCATACACATAGATTTTTTGGCACTTGAGAATATTTACTCTTTTATGATTTAATCAAATACATATAATAATGAAGTATATTTCGAGTCTCTATTTGCTATTTAAACCAGGCGTTTTTCAATAGATGAATTCCTTCTTCTATTTGCATTTCAGTTAAACCGCCAAAACCGAGTAAAATCATGGGGAATTCACTGGATGCACATTTAACATAATGAATTGAGGCCGGATAGATTTTTATTTTCATCTTACAAGCAGATTGAATTAATTCTTCCTCTGACATTCCATTTTTAACTTTCAATAAAATGTGTAGTCCAGATTTTTCTCCAATGATTTCAACTTTTTCTTTCATATGTTTATTAATTGTGGAAAGTAGTATTACATGTTTTTTACTATATAATTTTCTCATCTTATGTATGTGACTTGCGAAATATCCTTCATTCATAAATCTATAGAGTGTATTCTGATGAAGTCTAGATACGGTATGCTCATATATTTTAAAATGTTTCTGATATTTCTCAACCAATTTTGAGGGTAAAACTAAATAACTGATTCTAATTGAAGGAATTAAGGATTTTGAAAATGTGCCCACATAAATAACATTTCCGTTGCTATCTAATCCTTGCAAAGAAGGAATTGGTTTTCCCTTATATCTAAATTCACTATCATAATCATCTTCGATTATATAACCATCTTTTTCTTCACACCATTTCAATAACTCTAATCTTCGGGAAACTGGCATAATCATTCCATAAGGAAATTGGTGAGAAGGTGTAACATAGACAACTCTAGCAGGACTTTTTCTTAAAGCTTCGATACAAATACCAGCTTCATCTATTGGAATAGGATGAACATCTATTCCTTGGTCTTCAAGAACATTTCTTATGCTATTGTACCCGGGGTCTTCAATTGCATATGCATACTCTTTACCTAACAGCATACATAATAATATCATCAAATATTGAATACCTGCGCCAATAATAATTTGTTCTGGAACGCATCTTACACTTCTTGACTGGAAAAGATATTTAGATATCTCTTTACGTAGAAATTCTTCTCCTTGAGGCTCACCTATTAATAAGAGGTCGCTTTGGTTAGAATATAAACATTTGGTTGTTAACCTTTTCCATAGAGGATATGGAAAATTGTTTATATCAACATCTCCTGGACGAAAATCAATTAAGTATTCAAAGTCATCCTTAAATGTTATATTTTCAGCAGGTTTATTGATAGATGGTAGGCTGTATAGCAAGTCATCTCCTAGTCTTTTTACAAATAATCCCACACGAGGTTTACTTTCTACATATCCTTCTGCACATAATTGTTCATAAGCAGTTTGAATAGTATTTTGGCTAATTCCTAGATAATTTGCTAATTTTCGTTTTGATGGTAATTTTGCTTCTGATTTAATTGTTCCAATTTGTATTTCTTTTTTGATGTATTCATATAATTGCACGTAAAGTGGAGTGTTTTTAGAGTAATCCAAAACAGGCATAATTTCAATCATTTCTTATATCCTCCAAGTAACTGATACTATAAAATATGTTAAAACTGATGCTTTTTATTGTATCATATTAAAACTATAATTAGAAGTAAATAGGAGGAATGAGTATGAATGTTAAATATGTTGTTATAATTCAATGCGATATTGCACATAGAAGATGCAGTGGATTTGCATGTACAAATGCTTTTTACAATAAGGATGAAGTTTTTAAAAATTATGATGATACTACAAGGTATATTTCTTTTACTTGTGGTGGATGCTGCGGAAAAGGAGTTGCATCCAAATTAGAACATTTTTCAAGAAAATTAAATAAAAAAATTGATATTAATAAAGACGAAGTTGTAGTTCATTTATCATCTTGTATGGTGCATGATAGTTATCATTCAGATAGATGTGAACATGCAGATTATATTAAGAGTATAGTTATAAAGAAAGGTTATAAAAATGTAGTAGAAGGATCTTTTATAAGTGCTAACGCAGCAAGGAAAAGAAAAGAAGGTATATACAACTCTTATGAGCAAGAACAGTAAATTGATTAGAATTTAATACCCTTAAAATGTGGGCTGGATTTATGTATGAAGCGAGGCTTTAATTCTATATTATAACTATTTTATTATAAACAATCATTAGAAATACAAAAATAATAGGATTTTATATGGGAGGAAAATATGTCAGATATTCTTTTAGAAGCAACAAGAGGTCAATTGGTCGAAAATATTCATAGAGGAGATATTGCAATAGTTGGAAGAGACGGTAAACTCCAATATTACAAAGGAGATCCATTCAAAGTAGCATATATACGATCTGCATTAAAACCGATACAAGCCTTAAATGTATTTCTCAGTGGCGCAGATCAAAAATACCATTTTGACGATGAAGAAATATCTCTTATATGTGCATCACATTACGGGCAAGATATCCACAGAAAAGTTATGGATAGAATCCTTAAAAAAATAGGACTTAAAATTGAAAACCTTCTTTGCGGTGCTACATATTCATTAAAGCAGGAGTATAAGATTGAGCAGATAGCAGAACATGTTGAACTGACTCAGGCAAATACTGATTGCTCAGGGAAACATGCAGGAATGTTGGCGGCATGCCTATTAGAAGGGTATAGTATAGAAAATTACAATTTGCAAGATCATCCGATACAGAAAGATATAAAAAATATTGTATCTAATTTCTGTGAGATCGAGGAAGAGAAAATTGCAATAGGGATTGATGGTTGCGGAGTTCCTGTACATGGAATGCCCCTTTATAATGCAGCTTTAGGTTTTGCAAAGCTTGCATGCCCTGATGGGATGAAACCTGAGCTGATGGATTCATGTGAAAGAATCTTCGTAGCAATGAATAATGCACCTGAAATGGTTGCTGGTACAGGCGGATTTTGCACTGAACTTATTAAAAATACTAATGGAAAACTTATTGGAAAGCTTGGGGCTGATGGTGTATATTGCTTAGCAGTGAAAGGAATGGATATTGGAATTGCTGTAAAAATTGAGGATGGGAATAGCAGAGCAATACCTCCAGTCGTCATAAGATGTCTTGAGGATCTTGGGGTGCTTAGTTTAACAGAAATAGAAACTTTGGAGTCTTTTAGAAGGGAAAATCTAATGAATAATTTAAACAGCCTTGTAGGCGAAGTTGATGCAGTTTTTCACCTTGACAAAGCAGTTTGTTAAGAAAAAGAGTGTACGGTGGTATAATAATAAAATTTCAAGTATTAGTGATAGCGCCAACTCTGACAAAACCTATGTTAAGTACTAAATTTAGCAAAAAGATGTTAAATTGGAGACTTAATTTGCATTTAAACAATTATATAAAAACAGCATAAAGTAAGTAATATAAATGATACAAATTGATACTATCAGTTTTACATTTTGTTAAACTGACAAAACTTATTTCCTTGGCGTAGGATTTGCCGGAGATGATAGTTACACCCAAAATATAAATAAAGTTAGTGTCGTATAAACATTAAATATAAATTCCACAATTTTTTAGTAAAGACAAGATATCTACATAAACGATTCGAATTAATTAAAAGAGGAGATTAAAATGGTTTATGAAAAAGTAATAGAAGACTTTCATATGATGTGGGATAATTTTCCGGCATCAGTTAGATTAATTCATAAAAATAGAACTATATTAGCTGCTAACGAAGAGGCTCGCAACATGGGATTTGAAGTAGGAGTTAAATGTTTTAATGTAGGAGTTTCTGAATCTCATAGAGGTTGTAAGGCAAATGAGACACTTTCTACTAAAAAGGGGCAAGGAGATAAAACAGAAGAAGGAAGAATTAGATATTGGCTTCCAGTGAAAGCGTGTGAAGATATTTATGTACACATAACAATAAATACTAGTACACATAAAATCTCAGATAAAACCACATGATTGTAACATTTTATGTTAATGTTATTATAGATGAATTTGTATTATTATTATTATTATTATTATTATTATGTAAATATAGTTAGTATGGAGGTATAAATGAATATAGAAACTATAATTAATAAAATGAAGTTAGCATTTGAAACAACTATTCCATCTGAAATAGACCATGCACTTAATGTTTTAGAAAATGCTGAAATTATAATGGATGGGGAAGGCATAAAAGGAAGAGAAAGATATCTTATATCAGTAATTGCTATACTTCATGATATAGGAATGATTAATGCAAAAGAAAAATATGGTCTAACCTTTGGACATTATCAAGAAAAGGAAGGTCCTGCTGCCGTAAAAGAACTACTTGTAGGTGAAAGTTTAAGTCATGACGAAGCAGAAAGAATATGCTATATAATAGGGAATCATCATTCACCTAATAAAGTTGAAGGCATTGATTTCCAAATTCAATGGGAGGCAGATTTGATAGAAGCACTTAAAAAGTTGGATAAAGAAAATATCCAAGATAAACTCGAAAAAATTATTAATAAAAACTTTAAAACTAAATCTGGACTTCAATTGGCTAAAAAAATATTTATAATTAATTAGCCTCAAAGGTTAGAATTTGATAATATATAAGTAAAGTATAATTATCTTACTAAACAATCTAACTATAATAACTGAACAATTTATCAGACACTGTATTATTTAAAATAGAATAATATGGTGTTTTTTATTTTATAATTTTAAAAAATGATGCAATAATAAGTATCATAAGAATATTGCTAAATAGAAAGAAAACTTCCAAACATTGATGTTTTCTGATTCGGTGTTTCATACGGCAATCGAATTAATGATTCAATTTCTAAGTTCGCAATCAGCTTTACTAAATTTAGGCATAGTGTCGGTAAAAATTGGAATGTAAATTGCTAGATAATAAAGTAGTGGGGAAATTATTGATTTTCAGGCTAAGTATTGAAATTTAAAGATGAATTATATAATAAAAAGAAGGTGTTGCGATATTAGGAAAAATAAAAAGAAATACAATAAGAAAATTTTAAAATAGGTGAAAAGAAGAAGGAGTGTATGTGTTATGAATAAAGTTCTGTTTAGAAAAATTAAAATAAGTGCGATTTTGTTCACTATAATGTTGTCTTTAGTTAATTTACAAGAAGTAAAAGCGGATGCTGTTTTGCCAACATTGCCTACTCAATCACATAACTATGATGTTTCTATAGCAGCAGGTGCATCTACTGCAACAATATAATCAGCCATTAATACTGCATCAAGTAAAGGCGGGGGGACTGTTACTTTAGCATCAGGTACTTATATAATTACTGAACCTATTATATTAAAAAGTAATGTGGCTCTTATCGGTGCAGGTAAATCCTCAACGATTCTAAAAAGAAGTTCGAGCAGTGATCTTGGGTTAGAAACTTCTGTTATAACAGTGTCTACAGGTGGAGTAAGTAATAATATTGTGAAAGCACTTACAATAGATGGGAATAGTGTTGTTAATCCTGGTACAGCACCAGATAAAGACAGCTGGCATAATGGTGGAGTGCTTATAACAGATGGAAATTTGGGAACTAATAATAAGATCTTATTTGATAATATTATTGTACAAAATTCTACCATGGGTTTTCATGCTAAAGGAACATCAAATTTGACAGTACAAAATAGTGATTTCACAAATAATGGAGGATGCTATTTGTATTGGCATAATATGTACTTGCGTAGAGTCTCTAGCACAAAAATATATAACTGTAATTTATATAGTTCACCTTCGGCAAATGGAATTAATATTTCTTTCTGTGACAATGTCACTGTAGATTCATGTAAGACGTATAACAACTATTTCCGCGGAATACGTGCGGCTGACAGCAGTTATATTGATGTACTAAATTGCAATGTTTATGGAAATAAAACAGGAGATGGAATAATTTTTAATACAGATACTACAACAGGAGTAAGTAATTTTAGAATTAAATCAAATACAGTTTCCAATAATGCTGGATATGGAATTATTACAAATGGAGCATGTTCAGATGGGCAAGTATGGGATAATATTGATGGGGGTGGAAATGTCAAGGGATTCAAATCATTAAGTGGAATTAACATAAATTATGAATCTTAAGTTAATAAAGTCATATATTAAGTATATTTTATTAAATTTTAGCTTAAGATTGTCTGTAAAAAAAGTCCTATTGTAGAGTTCCAAATATAAAGAAACAAGCTTGTATCTTTTGATGAAAAAATACAGGCTTGTTTCTTCATATATATTAAGACTTAAGATGTCAACTACCTGGAAAGGGAAATTTGGGTGATTCTTTATATTTTCTTGCACAACTTTTCATTGCTGTTGGTCTTGTGCCTAGTTTTAAAAAACGCCTTTTTGTTTAGAGAGAAACTAAAAAAGTAGAATATCAGAACCGTCTAAAATTTGATAAAGCAGTAGTCTATTAAAAAATTAGTGTCGAAATATGCTGGCATGAATATTGCTTAAAATATAAATAGTGAAATATCTTGACGCTAAGGTATACATTTATTTAGATACTATATTAGACAAGTATAGATAAAGTAAGCAATGTGGTTACTGATGGTTATGCATTAGAACAGAAGATAGTTCAGGTTAAATTTATACAAGGGGGGATATGAAAATTAGAAAATGCTCTTTTAACGGAAATATCAGCAGCTTATTTTACAATTAGTATCGTTTTATAGATTAATATACTATCAAGTGTAGTAAAAGTAACAACGGCGATAAGATTCACAGACTATGAGCTACCTGTGATGTAAACGTTGAAATGAGTATTTGGGAGATAAGTTTCACTAAAGCAAAAAAATGGTATTGAAGATACTAACTACAGACTGATATCAAAGATGAGATCTTATTATATAAGTAAGAAGAGGAGTGAAAAAAATGAAAAAAAGAATTAAAAAATTTTCAACATGGCTTATTTTCAGTGTAATGCTATTGTCGCAGGCTGTTGGTTTTGGATATCCTACAAAAGTTTATGCAGCAACATATATTTTAGATGATGCATTTGTTTCAAATATGTCTGGGGCAGCTGATACAGTGATGGTCACTTCTACCCCTACCAAATTAACTGTTGGAAAGTTGCGTCATGCATATATGAAATTTAATTTATCGTCTATGAATATAGCAAATGTTGAAAGTATACTATTAAATGCAACAAAGATTAATGGAGCAAATACTTTGATTTATAATGAGTGTAGCGATTATTTAAGAGATAAAACAACTCAGGCTGAAAGTAGTACTTTATGGACAAAAGATAATATAACTTACAATACAAGGCCGTTGGATTTAGATGGTGCTAAACAATATAGTTTATCCATGGCTAATGGAGCTGCTAATCTTAAGTTAGATTTAACAGAATTGTTTACTTCAGCCATAAATAGAGGCAAAACGGCAGTTACTATTCATTTTACGACTGCAGCTGTAAATGATTCCAATGTTTCTGCTAGTGATATATATTCATCTAGAAATTCTAGTAGCACACCATATTTAAGTATTACTGAAAAAAATTCAGAAGTACCGGTTCAACCAATAGGAAATAACATAGGTGATTATCTTGAAAATGCATCTATAGCAACAAAAACATTTAAAATTAAAAATTTTGATGGAGATGCTAATTCATATGTTAAAGTACAAGAAGATGGAAGTCTAAAAGCAAACGTTGATGTAAATAGCGCATCTACATTTGCCTTATATGCATATCAATACAATGGCTTAACTACTGATACTACTTATGGAGCTACAATTAATAATTATGCAATTAAGTGTTTGGATAATAATAAATTTTTATCTATTCAAAATTATTTTTCAGCAACTGATGCAACAAAGCCGTATTATAACATGGCTGATACCAGTAATTTTGAAATAAAGGCAGTGGCTGATGATGTTAATTACAATGAAAGATTTTATTTAAATCAATATGTAACAGGTGGGTATTATAATATGTATTCACATCTTGATACACTTAGAGATGACCCAACCTTTTCTAAGACAATTGTTAGAGTAGATGCAAATGAAATGACTTGTAATAAAACTAATATGAATGATTTTAGGTTTAAATTTGATGATGTAGCAAATCAAGATCAGTTAGAAGTTGTACAAAAGGTTTCAGGAACTAGTGCAATCCTTACTTGGAAAGCTGTAAACGGTGATACTAGCACAGCTAACTATTCATTAAGTGAAAGCGCTACAATGACACAAAGTAATGGAATTTTTACAGCGCAAATAGGAGGCCTAACACCAGGGGAAAAAAGTATAACTGTCACATATTCAAATGGCAGCATTTCAAAAAGCGATACAGTAGATGTCAGAGTATTTAACCATCCAGGATTACTTCACAGTGAAGCAGAACTTGATGCAATGAAGCAGCATGTACAAAATAAAGAAGAACCATGGTACTCTGATTATATGAAATTAAATAGTACAGTACCAAATAATCTTTCATCTTCTACATTTGTACCAACTACGCATGCTGGTGTAGGTAGAGGGACTCCAGAAGGTTCAGGTAATATCACTGATTTTGAACAATCAGCTAGTGCAGCTTATTTTAATGCACTACAATGGGTAATTACTGGAGATAATAAATATGCAGATACTGCAGTTAATATTTTTAATGCTTGGGCTAACACTTTAAAGGTAGTCGATGGAAGAGATAGAATACTTGGGGCAGGTATGAACAGTTATAAGTTAGCTAATGCGGCTGAAATTATAAAGTATTATCATGGAGGTTATTCTGGATATAGTCAATCTGATTTTCTTAAATTTCAAGATATGATGAGAAATGTAATATATCCTGTAATACAAGATTTAGGAAGCCCTATGATAGCAAATGGAAATTGGGATACTAATGCTATGGTTTCTATGATGGCTATTGGTATATTATGTGATGATTCAGTAATATTTGATAGAATAATCAGCTTATATCAAGATATACATGTAAATGGATCAATAGCTGTATATGTTTGTGATTCCGGTCAATCAGTTGAAAGTGGAAGAGACCAGGCTCATGCTCAATTAGGTATAGGATATATGGCAGAAGTATGTGAAATGGCCAATAAGCAAGGGATAGATTTATATAGTTTGTATAATAATCGTTTAGCTAAAGCATTTGAATGGGCAGCTAAATATAATTTGTATGGAGATGTGACGTATACACCTTTATCAAATGTTTTTGGTAATATATCAAAGGGGTATTGGACTCAATTAGATAGCGAGAAGCTTAATCGTGGAGAATTAAGACCAGTTTATGAATTGCCATTATCACATTACAGAAATGTAGCAGGTGTTGATGTAACATGGGTGAGCAAAGCAGCAGAAGCTATGAGGCCTCAGGGGTATGTTCATAATGATGAGCTGAATTTTGGAACTCTTACAACCTATAATGGTGAGGTGGCTGATGTTAATGAACCATATTTCTTGATTAGGACTCGTTTGGAACCATGGTATGAGAGGAATTTAACTAAAGATTCTAGTGGCGACTATGTTGAAGAAACTTTAAATTCTTATTTTGTACCTCAAGCAGATGGGACTTTAACTGCAAGTTCACAGAGAAAAGATGCTTCATTTTATCAATTAGAAAACAATGGAGATGGAACTTACTCAATACGCTGTGTTACGACTGATACCTATTTGTCAGTTAAGGATGAAAAAGTGGGCGATTATAATGTAATTAAAGCTGATACTAAAACTAAAGGAGACAATGAGAAGTTCACCTTATATTCTAATGGAGCAGCTTTTTATTTTCTAAGATCTCCTTCACATGACAATAGAATTGTATATGTTAATATAACTGATGCTAATAACAACTCTATAACCAGTTATACAAATAACACAAGTACCTCAACTAGTAGTGGTACTTTTACAACTAGGACAAATGATACTATCACTTATAGCAGCAATGGTACTACTTATAGCAATGTAGATGATGGTAACTTTACATTGACTATGTATTTAGGTACAGATGTATCAAATGATATATCAACACTAACTAATAATGAGAAGCTTATTTTAGTATATAACACTGAAGAAGAAGCTTTAAAAAATGTATCATCATCGGTAACAGTAACAAATGTAGATTCAATAGATGATATTAATGTAGATAATGGAACAGATAAAGATAAAATAGGATTACCAGAAAAAGTAGATATGATATTAAGTGATGGAGCAACAACAAGTGCAGCAGTTACATGGGACAATGGAAGTCCAGATTATAATGGTGATATTGCTGGAAAATATACATTTACAGGAACATTAAAGTTACCAGATGGAGTAACAAATCCGGATGGTTATAAAGTAAGTGTAGATGTTATTGTAAAAGCATCTCAAAATCAAGGAGCATCCTTAGCAGTAACGCATGTAGATTCAATAGATGATATTAATGTAGAAAATGGAACAGATAAAGATGAAATAGGATTACCAGAAAAATTAGATGTAACATTAAGCGATGGAGCAACAACAAGTGCATCAGTAATATGGGACAATGGAAATCCAGATTATAATGGAGATATTGATGGAACATATACATTTACAGGAACATTAAAATTGCCAGAAGGACTAACAAATCCGGATGGTTATAAAGCAAATGTAGATGTAATAGTAAGAAAAGCAGATTCAGAAACATCAATTCCAACGGTAGTGAAAATTGAAGGAACAGAAAGAGTAGGAAAACTTCTAGAAGCTCAATTGCTAATAGGCAGTGGAGCAAAATTCACTACATCTGCAGGTGTAACTTATGAATGGCATAGGCTATCAAGTAAAAGTGATAGAGAAGGTGATTTGGTTGGAGAGGATGAAACGTATAGATTAGTTGGAAATGATAAAGGAAAATATATTAAGTTAATAGCAACTTATGATGGCAATGCTTTTGAAGATATTACTGGAATAATTTCTAGAAAATCATCAAGTAGCAGTAGTTCAAGTTCATCTTCAAGTAGTGACAATTCAAGTTCAACATCGGGCAGTGGTTCAACAACAAATACAACTACCACTCAAACAGTAACAAATGCACCAACAGCAACGCTAAGTACAAACGCTGATGGCACTATTAAATTAACAGGTGAAAGTGGACAACCTTTAACAGGATGGCAGCAAATAGGTGAAAGCTGGTATTTAGTTGATGCAACTGGTACAGCAAAAACTGGATGGAAATTAGTAAATGATAAATGGTATCTAATGGCTCCAACTGGAATTATGCAAACTGGTTGGCAACAAATAAGTGGAAAATGGTACTTGTTAAGTAATGATGGAGCTATGCAAATAGGGTGGAAACAAGTAAATGGCAAATGGTACTATTTATATACTAATGGAGAAATGGCGAGCAACACAAACATTGATGGGTATACTTTAGGCAGCGATGGAGCTTGGATTCAATAACATTAAAAACTATATATAATTAATATTAATAAAAATATAGTCATGCATGTCACAATAGCATGACTATGTTTTTTATAATATATTTTGGTAATAGAATCATGAGCATGTGTAAAGAATAATTTAAGGGTAAATTCAGTGGTAAGCTAAAGAATATAAACTAAATAATAAGAGAAAATGTATTTTGGATACAGTTTTTATAGGAAATTATATCTTGTTTAGTTTTTAATTGTTTATTATTTATTCTGGACATATCTATAAAAAATAATTTAAATTGTTCTGTTATAAAGATGAGTTATATCGGTAAATTTAATTTAGGGTAGTAACATAAATGATGAATCTTAACTTAATAATGTTCGATATTAAGACAATCTGTAAAACGACATATTTTAGATTTCGGAATATAAACAAACCTGTATCTTTCCATGGGAAAATGCAGGCTTGTTTATTTATAAATAATTATATAGTATTAAAATTTCATAATAGTATCGCAGACTCAAAAAAATAATAAGCTAATATACTAGTAAGCTAAAATACCTAAATTTTTTTTGATATCAGTTTCTTTGTGTCTAAAGATATATGGAATATGAAAAATAGTGTCTAAAGTTAGTGCTGATTAGAGTTAATTAATAAAAATATTAAAAATGTGAGTTCGCTAAAAGATAGAAAGGTGTCGGTGAAGAGGCATTTTTACTAATTAGTTTAAAATCTAATTAGTAATTTATAATTAATGATTATAGTGTCGATAAAAGTTGGCACGGCAATTGCTTAATAAATAAGTATAAGGAGGAAAGATAAATTTAATTCTTATAGGTTAGGTTTTGGTACACAGAATGGAATGAGAATACATAAGGATGGTGGTACATCGCAAATAGAACGTAATAGGTGAATATAATAAAGATAAAATTCTGGTAAGTAATACTGCGTAAGATGAGTGACATATAGTAACATCGTTAGAAAAAAAATTATCTAGTATTACTCTTAATAAAGATAAAATCAATGTTGAAAGTAGTTGAAGAAAGTGGTGAAGTTTAATTGGAGAAAAAAGTTATTTTAGTATCACATGGTAAATTATCAGAAGGAATGATGCATTCAGTTCAAATGATTACTGGTAAAAATGAGGCACTATCATGTTATGGAATGATGCCTGGCGAACATTACTCGATAATTGTAGATGCAATTGAAAAAGAGGCAAAAGCAAATCTTGAAATTCAATATATTATAATTGCAGATTTGTTTGGTGGAAGTGTTTGTAATGGATGTACAAGTCTAACTAATTTACCTAATGTTAAATTAGTTAGTGGAATGAATATGGGACTTGTTATTGAAATGGTACTTGCACAAGCTCCAGTAAGTGATGAAATGATTGCTGAAGGGCTAGCAAGCTGTAAAGAAGGCATTACATATATATCAAATGATTTAGTTAAATCACAAAGTGATAATTCAGATGAAAACTTTTTCTAAAAATAAATGAAAAAATAAAAGGAGAGATAAAGTATGATTTCAATGGTTAGAATTGATGACCGTTTAATACACGGTCAAGTAGCAGTAATGTGGAGTAAACAATTAGGAATTAGCAGAATAGTGGTTGCAAGTGACAAAATTGCAGCAAATGAAATGCAGGTAAATGCTTTAAAAATGGCAGCTCCAGCAGGAATAAAGGCATTCGTTTTACCAATCCAAAAAGCAATAGAGTTGGTAAATGATCCTAGAGCTGCAAGTATGAAAATTTTAGTATTAAGCAATAACCCAAAAGATATTTATGAAGTATTGCAAGGAATTAATGAAAAGCCATTATTGAATTTAGCAAACTATGGTCGTATTGGAGGTGGTCCACTATCTGAAAAACAAAAATTAACAGAAACTGTATATGTAACTAATGAAGATAAAGAAATTTTTAACAAGATATTTGATATGGGTTATGATTTTGAATATCAACCTTTACCAAATGATTCAAAACAATCATTAAAAGAATTATTAGGAGGGAAATAAAAATGTTAATGAACGCACTTATTGTAGGATTAGTTGTTATGCTTGCAAAGTTTTTTGCTTGGTGGGGAAGTACAGCTTTTGAGAGACCCATTGCTTGTGTTGCATTATTAGGTATTTTATTAGGTCATCCAGTAGAAGGTATTATCATGGCCGCTCAATTAGAGTTAGTTTTCTTGGGTAATGTTAGCTTAGGTGGAGTTATGCCATCAGACTTTACAATAGGATCAATATTTGGAGCTGCGTTCGCAATGATTTTAGGTAAAGATATTGCAGAAGCTATTACACTCGCAGTACCAATTTCAATGCTTGGAACAATGCTGTATTCAGTAATAAAAATAACTGTGACATCTATAGTTCCAAAGTTTGAAAGTTATATTGCACATAAAAATATCAAAGGTTTTAAAAGATTATGGGTAATTCAACTTGTTTGTTTCCAATTATGCCAATTCTTATTAGGTTTTCTTGTAACTCTAGCAGGTACTGAGGCTGTTAAAGCATTACTTAATGTTATACCATCTTGGGTACAAGCATCAATGACAGTTGCTGCTGGTATGCTTCCGGCTGTAGGTCTTGCATTATTATTAAGATCTTTATGGGAAAAAAGTGTTGCAGCATATTATTTTGCTGGATTTGCTTTAGGAGCATTCTTCTTTTACAACAATACAACTGCAGCAAAGATTGTAGATGGAGCTGTTCAATTAACAAGTGCTTCTACTAAAATGTTATCTTTGGTACAAGTTTCATTTATTGGAGCCATAGTAGCTGCATTGGTAATATATTCAGAGTTAAGAAAAGGTAAAAATGTCATTGCAGTAGCGGCATCAAATAGAGATGAAAGTGAGGATTTCTTCAATGAGTAAAATTGTATTAGATAAAAAAGCAAAGAAACTAGTAAAAAAGGTATTTTGGAGAAGTATGAACTTAATGTTCTGTACTTCTTATACAAAACAACAAGGAACAACATATGGCTGGACAATGATACCGTTCTTGGAAGATATCTATGGCAAAGAAACACCTGAATTTTATGAAGCAATGTCAAGACATCAAGACTTCTTTAACACAACTCCGGGAATGTCACCATTTATCTTTTCATTAACGATTTCTATGGAAGAAGAACGTAAGCTAGTAATAGATAAAGGTGAAGAGTTTGATGATGCCTCAATTGAAGCAGTTAAAGCATCATTAATGGGACCTTTTGCTGGTATTGGTGATTCAATCTATACAGGAGCATTAAGAATTATTGCTACTGGTATTGCTTTAGGTTTCTGTCAACAAGGATCGATTTTAGGCCCCCTTTTATTCTTATTAGTATATAACATACCTAATGTTTTAATTCGTTGGTTTGGCGGTGTTTATGGATATAAACTAGGAAGTTCATTTGTAGCTGATGCCATGAAATCTGGTACTTTAACTGCATTTACAAAAGGATTCCAAGTTTTAGGTTTAATGATGATAGGTGCTATGTCAGCTCAATTTGTTAACTTTAAAACATCTTATGTGGCAGATTTTGGAGGAACTAAATTTGTTTTACAAAATGTTTTTGATCAAATATTACCAGGATTATTGCCATTATCAATAACAATGATTTGTTTTGCATACTTACGTAAGAAAAATAAACCTGTTACAGCATTACTTGCAATATTTTTAGCTGCTGTAGTGTTCACAGTACTTGGAATTACTAAATAATAAAATTTATCCGATAGCTAGTATCCGTAATGCTCCCATATATTATATAAACATTTCAGGTTAGTAAGCTATTTACACTAAATCATATATTCAGATTTGTAACTTAAGTGGGAGATAACGGCTACACGCTCCAGGATGAGTTCAGCTAAGATTCAGATGGGGATTAAACCACACCTGAATCAAGTTTCACTTGATGCGAGGTATGTTTAGTGCCTCGCATTCTTTGAATATTAACATAGGAAATATAAGGAGAAGAAAAATGACTAAGGAAATGAGATCACGGGAAGATATTATTAATTGGATGCAGAGCATGCTTGCAGATAATGATTCTTATAATGGAAATACTGGTTCTGCGTATGATAATGATATTAGAATCCTTGAAGATTTTTCTAGGCCTTTATGGGGGATTTTTTCTATTATCGCATCTGGAGATAATTCAATGGATGTTCAAAAATACATTGATAGAATAAAACAAGGTATCAATTCCAATTCGCCTATGCATTTCAAAAAAGCAACAACAAAGACTCGGCAGATTGCAGTGGAAATGGCTGTTTATGGTTTTGGATTGGCATATTGTGGTAAAGGATTATTAAAGCATTTTGATTTAATAGAGATTGAACAATTAGCTAACTGGTTAAATTCTATTAATGAAATAGAAATACCAGAAGGTAATTGGCTTTTCTTTGTTGTGTTGGTTAATGAGGGATTAAAGAAGAATAATCTTAATTATAGTGAAGAAAAGTTGCAATTAGCTTTAGATAAAATAGAAACATTTTATTTAGGAGATGGCTGGTATAGTGATGGTCCAGGTGAGCAACGAGATTATTATATTCCATTTGCTTTACATTTTTATGGATTGCTATATTCTATGTTACTTCCAAAAGGAAAAGAAAAACAAAAATATCAAGATCGAGCTAGTGAGTTTACTAAGGATTTTATATATTGGTTTGATGGAGAGGGAAGAGCCTTGCCATTTGGAAGAAGCTTAACATATCGCTTCGCTCACGTAGCTTTTTGGTCAGCTATGGCAGTAACTAATAATCAAGTATATCCTTTAGAAGTTATTAAAGGCGTAATTATGAGAAATTTAAATTGGTGGAAAGACCAGCCAATGTATACGGAGAAAGGTCACTTATCAATTGGATATAGCTATCCTAACTTAATTATGACAGAGGATTATAATTCACCGGGGTCACCTATGTGGGCCTTTAAAGCATTTATAATTCTATTATTACCAGATAATCATGAATTTTGGAAAGTAGAAGCTGCTCCTTATCCGATTTTAGAATGTTATAGGAGTAATCAGATTCACGCAGGATTCTTAGTAGAACAAGACCATAATGGTACAAATAGTTATGCATTAGCTGGCAGACAATTTAGTAAAGGTAAGATAATGCACAATAGTGAAAAATACGGTAAATTTTGCTATTCAACCTACTTTGGTTGGAATCTAACAAGAGACCAAGATGACATAAAAAATTGTGCTTGTGACTCTGCTTTAGCATTATCTATAAAGGGAACAAATCAATTTTTTACCCGTAGTGAAATTAACGAGCATAAACAAACAAATGATTATATCTTAAGTGTTTGGAATTATGGAGATATTGCTACCATAAAATCATATCTAATTCCAATAGATTATAAATGGCATATTCGTATTCATAAAATAGAAACTAAATATGAGCTGGAGTCTTATGAAGGCGGATTTCCCGTATTTGAGTGGAATCCAAAGTTTATAAGCCCAGAAATAAAAGAGAATTCTATTGCATTAAATAATGAATTTGGAAAAACAGCAATTATAGATTTATTAGATAATCGTAAACCAGAGATTGTATTACAAAATCCTAATACGAATATCTATAACTGCGAAGGAAATGCTATTGGAGCTCTTTATGGAGACTTAGACATAGGACTTAACTTATTTGGGTGTCTTGTATATGGAACAAAGAATGAAGTTATTGATGAGATTCCTAAGATATACATTGGTCAAAGTACTATTTTAATAGAATACAAAGGAAAAGAAACTAAACTGATTTTAGAAAGATAAATATCAAAGATGGAGGAATAAATATGAAATATAGCATTAGTGAAGAAAATAAGCAATGGCTAGAACAAACATTTGAAAAGATTAAAGATAAAATGTCTGCAGAATGCGATCGTATAGGAGATAAAATTCCTTATATTGCAGAAGATGGCGTATATAAAGAAGATAAAGCAGAAACTGATATTGTTTGGTGGACAAATGGTTTTTGGCCAGGAATGTTATGGGAGATGTATCATGTTACTGGCGAGGAAAAATATAGAACAGTTGCTGAAGGTGTAGAATTAAAGTTAGATAAAGCGTTTGATAAATATACAGGACTTCATCATGATGTTGGATTTATGTGGTTACATTCTGCAGTAGCTAACTATCGTATTACAGGTAATGAAAGATCGATGGCACGTGGAATGCATGCTACACATTTATTATCTGGTAGATATAATCCTAGAGGAAAGTTCATTCGTTCTTGGAATCGTGATAGATCAGGGTGGGTTATTGTAGATAGTTTGATGAATATTCCTTTATTATATTGGGCAACAGATACTATTGGTGATCCTCGTTTCACTTATGTAGCAATGGATCATGCTGATACAGTTATGAAAAACACAGTTAGAGAAGATGGATCTTGTAATCATATCATTGTTTTAGATCCTACTAATGGTGAATTATTAGAAACACCTGGAGGACAAGGCTATGCATCAGGATCTTCTTGGTCAAGAGGACAATCATGGGCTATATATGGTTTTGCATTAAGTTATCATTATACTAAAAAACCAGAATATTTAGAAACAGCTAAAAAAGTGGCTCATTATTTTATGGCTAATGTACAGAAGACTGGAAATGTTGCATTGTTAGACTTTAGAGCACCAAAAGAACCAGTGTATTGGGATTCTACAGCTGGTGTTTGTGCAGCTTGTGGTATGTTAGAAATTGCTAAGCATGTACCAGAATTGGAAAAAGATTTTTATATTGATGCAGCTATTAATATTTTAAAAGCAACAGATGAAAAGTTCTGCAATTGGGATGTAAATTATGATTCTATTGTTAGTATGGGATCAGGATCTTATGAAACTGAGCACGATCGTCATGTACCTATTATTTATGGAGATTACTTCTTTATCGAAGCGGTGCTAAGATTATTAGATAAAGATATTCTGATTTGGTAATATGAGATATAAATTAATATGCATTGATGTTGATGGAACCTTGGTAGACTCTAATAAAGATTTACCCAAAGAAAATATTAAGGCTATTCAAGAAGCCTCCAAAGCAGGAATAAAAATAGCAATTGCTTCAGGAAGGGCACCAGCATCTGTGAAAGAAATATTAGACGATCTAGGAATTGAAGGTTATGGGATTTGTTTAAATGGTGCTTATATAATTGACAGAAATAAAGAGGTCTCAAGACATGTATTTAATGATGAGCAAGTAGACATTAGTCGTGAAATTGTTAAAAAGTATGATGTAAGATCATTTTTTGCTACTTCTACATTAAATGTAACCAATAAAGAACCCTCTGGTGGCTGGCTTAAGGCTATTCAAAAATCTGTAGTTAAACAAAAAGAATTAGTTGTTTGTAATAATGATGAATTGAAAAATAAATTAAACAATTATCGTGGTTCATTTTTAAAAGTAAGTATCATGGAGAAAGATGATGATATTTACCATAAAGTTAGAGAAGAATTAGAAAATACAAATATCTTTGATGTGGCAAAATCAGATACTCACTACATTGATGTCAATGTAAAAGGAGTTAATAAATCAAGGGGCGTAAAAGATTTAGCTCGGCATTTAAATATAGACTTATCAGAAGTTATTTGCATTGGAGATAATGAAAATGATATTGGTATGATTAAAGTTGCTGGTCTAGGTGTGGCTATGGCCAATTCGTGTAAAGAATTATTGGAAATATGTGATACTGTGACTTTGTCAAATGATGAATTTGGTGTTGCTAAGGTTATTTATGATTATGTATTAGATTAAATAAGAAAAGGAAGATGGGTACTTAAAACATCTTTCTTCCTTTATATTTTTTAGGAGTGATAATATGGTTAAAATAGAAAATCCGATTTTAAAAGGGTTTAATCCTGATCCATGTATTTGCAAGGCAAGAGGAAAGTATTACATTGCTACTTCTACTTTCGAATGGTTTCCAGGAGTACAAATCTATGAGTCTTGTGATTTAGTAAACTGGGAATTAAAGTGTACTCCACTAGATAATGCTGAGTATTTAAACCTGAAGGGAATACCGGACTCTGCCGGTATTTGGGCGCCAGCTTTATCTTTTTATGAAGATACTTTCTATTTAGTTTATACAATTGCTAAACAAATAGATGGATATTTTAAAGATGTCCCTAATTATGTAATAACATCAAGAAATATTGAAGGACCATGGAGTGAACCTGTATTTATTAATGCATCTGGAATTGATCCATCTATGTATCATGAAGATGGAAAACATTACGTTTTAAATCCACAATGGGATCCTCGTCCTCTGGAAGGACATAAAAAATTTAATGGATTAATACTTCAAGAATTTGACTTTGAAAAAGGAATGGTTGGAGAGTCAAAAGTTGTATTTACTGGAAGCAATACAGGAGGCACGGAAGGACCACATCTTATGAAGAAAGATGATTACTATTATATTATTGCCGCAGAAGGAGGAACAGGAAGACATCATTCTATCTGTGTTGCAAGATCTAAGAGTATTTGGGGGCCATATGAGGTTTCACCATATCACCCACTAATTACTGCATGGGAGAAAGATACGATATTAAAGAAATCTGGGCATGGTAATTTTGTAGAAACAGATGACGGTGAGTGGTACATGACACATTTATGTTCACGTTATTTAAATAATAAAGATGTATGTGTATTAGGACGTGAAACTGCACTACAAAAATTAGAGTGGATTGATGGATGGCCTCGTATGATTCAAGGAAATAATACTCCAGTATTATTGGTAGAAGCTCCAAAATGTGCGAAAGAAAAACGAAAAGAGTTAAAGGTATATGAAACAAGCTTTAATATTGATATGGATATGGTTAAGGAAGGGTGGATGTCTCTTAGAACACCTTTTGATACAAAAGTTAAATTGACTGATAGTGGTTTAATTATTAAAGGTGGAGATTCATTAACTTCTTCACATAACCAATCTTTAATTGCTAGAAAATGGGATAGTTTTAAATCTTCTTCAGAAACCTGTGTGCAGTTTAATCCGTACCACTATTCACAAATGGCAGGATTAACTTGCTATTATAATACAAAAGTTTGGTATTTATTATACGTTGGATATGACGAGAAGGCTAAGAAAAGAATTATTAATATTTTGACAAATGACAACTTTTCATTTAAAGAACCATTAAATGGAGATTATGTACACATAGATGACAGTGTAAAAGACATTTACTTAAAGGCTGAGGTTGAACAAGAAAACTTACAGTTTTATTATTCTATTGATTGCAAAGAATACAAGGCTATTGGACCGGTTTTAGACGCTTCCACTTTAAGTGATGAACATGCAGCGGGCTGGGCATATACAGGTGCTGTTAGTGGTATTACAGCTATTGATGTATTTAATAAGGATACATCAGCAATATTTACTTGGTTTAGGCAAGAAAACAAAGAATCATAGTAATTTATCACACACTATACGACTAAGCTGGATAGTACGAGGAATTAAATGATTCAGAAGTCTACTAAATCACATATAGAGATGTATTAGCTTAAAGAGAAGATTTGAGATTAAGAAGCTTTGAGGGGAAATAATATGAGAATTAATATACCCGACGAACAAAAAATTAGACTAATTATTAATAGTGATGCCAAAAATGAAGCAGATGATCAATTTGCCATAGCGCAAGCATTGCTATCAGAAAAGTTTATTGTAAAAGGGATAATTGGAACACATTTTGGTAGAGAGAATTCAATGATAAAGAGCTATGAAGAATGTAAATTGATTGTAAAATTAACAAAGCAAGAAGGAAAATTTTCTGTTGTAAAAGGTTCAGTTGAAAAAATGAAATCTGAGACAGAATATGAATATTCAGAAGGAGCTAGATTGATATTAGAAGAAGCACTAAAAAAAGATCGGCATCCTTTATATATCATTTTTTTAGGTGCTATTACAGACATGGCTTGTGTATTGCTTGAACATCCTGAAATTCAAGATAAAGTTAATATTGTTTGGATTGGAGGAGGCCGTTATCCTAAAGGAAGTCCGGAATTTAACTTAGGCAATGATATTCTAGCAGCTAATATTGTTTTCGGCTCGAAAGCTAATATGTGGCAGATTCCAAGTAATGCCTATAAAACAATGGTAGCTAGTATGGCTGAGTTAATGATTAAAGTAAAGCCTCAAGGCGAGCTCGGAAATTATTTAATGCAGCAGATGGTAGATTTTATCAATGAAAATATTGATATTAAGCCATGGATTAAAACTGAAAGTTGGATACTTGGTGATTCTCCGGCAGTAGGTGTATTATTAGAAGAACAAAAAGGATACTATGATATTATTGAAGCTCCCTATGTGACCGAAGATTATGGATATACGTACACTGGTAATAACAGAAATATAAGAGTGTATCATACTTTAAATGTGCGCTTTATTTTAGAAGATATGTTTGCAAAATTAGAATTATTCGCAAGAGGAGAAATCTAGTATGGTTGAATTAAGTTTAGAAATTTTAAATAAAGATGGCGAAGTATTATTAGGAAATACGTGTGAAGATGAAGTTACATTAGCATATCGTGGATTATATAATCCAGGAGATAAGATTGTTTTTACTAGCAATAAAAAAGATATTTTTATAGTTTTACGATTGGAAGATAGTATAGAATCTAGTCTAATTTATTTAAAAGGTTACCAAGCAGAATTTGAAATTCCTTTTGATAAGGATCGTAAGCCTTATGGATTAAAAGCATTTACAGAAGAACGTCATTGGTCCTACGCAAGAGTAGCCAGAAAACATGAAATTAAGTCGCACAGAAATTTAGCTAGAAATACTTTTGATACTAAAGAAAATAAAAATATGTTTCCGCATGCCATATCTAATGTAATAACAGAAGATCCTGCATTCTTAGCTAGAAATACAATTGATGGAATATTTGAGACATCAAATCACGGAAGCTGGCCACACTCATCTTGGGGAATTAATAAGCAGAAGGATGCATGGCTGAAAATATATTTTGGAAGAAACGTAATTGTAGATGCAGTAGTGTTATATTTACGTGCAGATTTTCCGCATGATAATTGGTGGAAAGAAGCAGACTTAATTTTTTCTGATGGAAGTGTAGAACATATCTATTTACAAAAAACGGGAAAGGGGCAATATTTTGAAATTACTCCGAGAAATGTAGAATGGATAAAATTATCTAATTTGATTATGTCGGATGAACTTTCTGAATTTCCGGCCTTAAGTCAAATAGAGGTATACGGAGATGAAGTAAATTTATGAATGGTATGACATCAGTAACTTTTAGAAAAAAGAGTATTGAAGAAGTTATTAAAATTACAATTGATGCCGGACTTGAGGGAATTGAGTGGGGAGGAGATGTACATGTGCCTGCAGGTGAACTTTTAAAAGCAAAAGAAATTGCTAAGAAAACTAGAGCGGCAGGACTTAAGGTATTATCCTATGGCTCATATCACACATTGCTGCAAAATGATGTGAAAGATTTTAAAAAGGTACTAGAAACAGCTAACATTATGGGAACTAATTGTATAAGAATATGGGCAGGAAAAATAGATATAAATAAGGTATCAAGTGAGGAGTTTATAAAAGCATCTCGAGAACTCAAAGTAATATGTAAAATGGCTTATGAAGAGGGAATTTCTATTAGTTTGGAAAAGCACCGGAAAACATTGACTCATACAACTGAAAGTACATTGAATTTATTACAATTAGCCGATTGTGAAAACTTAAGAACATATTGGCAACCTAGTCTTGAACTTTCAGTTGAAGACAACTGCAAATCAATCAGTTTACTGAAGCCATATATTAGCAATATTCATGTGTTTAAATGGAATGAGATGAAAGAGAGATTTCCTTTGTCAGAAGGGAAAGAATGGCCTATCTATATTTCTGAACTAAAAGCAGACTTAAATATTCAAAGTTTTATTTTAGAATTTGTAAAAGATGATTCTGATGAAGTGTTTCTAAAAGATGCAGTTACTTTAAAGGGATGGTTATGCAATTAAGCAGAACCATCATGGAAACCATCGGGTGACAATGGTATTAGAGTTTGAAAAATTGCAATATTTGGTATAGATAAGTATAAAGGAGGAATATTTTATGAAACATATATTATGTTATGGTGATTCGAACACTCATGGATATGATCCAGTGAAACAAGGAAGATATGATTATAATGAGCGTTGGCCAGGAATAATGCAAAATTTGTTGGGGGCTGATTATCGTGTAATTGAAGAAGGATTAAGTGGCAGAACAACTGTATTTGATGATCCATATGGTATTTTAAATAATGGAAAAACGTATTTAACTCCATGTATTAGATCACATTATCCATTGGATTTAGTAATTATAATGCTTGGAACAAATGATATGAAAGAAAGATACAATTTGCCAGCATGCGATATAGCAAAAGGAGCAGGTATTATTGCAAAAATGATTTTAGATATTACGGCAGAAAAAAGTAGTACTAATATACCATCAAAAGTTTTGCTAGTATCCCCAATTTATATCGGGAAAACTATTACTGAATCTAAGTGCGGTGAAGAATTTGGTTATATGAGAGCATATGAGCTTTCAAGAAAATTAGCACCTAAATTTCAGAAAGTCGCACAAAGCTTGGGAATTGAATTTATGGATGCAGCTTTAATTATAGAGCCATCAGAAATTGATGCTGTACATTTGTCTATAGATGGACAGAGGGCACTTGGAGAAGCTATTGCAAAGCGTTGTATTGAAATATTAGATTAAGATATTTATTATTATGATACTTGGATTTATCTCAAGTATTTTAGTGTCTTAGTTATTAAAGAAGACAAGGATTACAAGATTTATGTTTGATGTTAAGAAATAGATAAAAATATTAATAAAATTAAATAGTACGAGGAGATAATTGATATGAGTATTATTTTAAATCTGTTTCCAGATGGAAGAAAAAAAGCACTAACATTAAGTTATGATGATGGAGTTACTCAAGACAAAAGACTTGTTAGAATTTTTAACCAATATGGATTAAAGGCAACTTTCAATCTTAATTCTGGTATACAAAATGAAAACAACTATTGGATTAATAAAGGTAAAACAATAAGAAGGATGAACATAGATGAAATTGAGGCCTTATATAAAGGACATGAAATAGCTATTCATGGCTTAACACATCCTCATTTAAAAGACATTCCAAGGGAAATGCTTATAACAGAAATATTCGACGATAGAAAGAATCTAGAGAAAATAGTTGATTATCCTGTAAGAGGAATGGCATATCCATATGGTAATTATAATGAAAAAGTTCTTGAAGTAATAAAAAACTGTGGAATTGAATATTCAAGAACTATAAATCAACATGAAAAATTTAATTTACCAGAGAAATTTTTAGAATGGCATCCAACCTGCCATCATACAAATCCAAGATTAATGGAAATAACAAAAAACTTTCTTGAGACTAAGTTTAGAAGTATGTCATTATTATATGTATGGGGCCATAGCTATGAATTTGATGTAGACGAAAATTGGGAGCTTATTGAAGAATTTTGTGAGACCGTTAGTAATAATAATTCAATATGGTATGCAACGAATATTGAAATTATAGATTATCTGAAAGCTTTAGATAATTTGAGATATTCAGCAGACTGTGGAATAGTCTATAATCCAACAGCAATTTCCATTTGGATAAGTGTTGACGAAAAAATTATAGAGATTAAATCTAGTGAAACTGTAAAAATCAAATAAAAGTTCATCTTTCCAATTTTTGAAAGTAATTATATGAGTAGAACCGGCAGATGAGTATGTGAAAAATAGATGAATATACTGATGTTTGATTTTTCTGATGCGCAGATGATAAAGAAACGTTTCTATTACATGAGAGTTATAAAGCTGAAGAAGCTATGGAAGGTCATCTAAATACAGAATATTTTATTAAATGAATAGATAATGTGGAAAAGTGGTTTTCAAAGCCAAGGGAAAGAGTTATATATAGTAAGCATAAAAAAATTAACAGATAGATAAATGTAAATCTTCCCTGCTAAAATTAACATAGCAATTTTAGCAGGGAAGATTTACCTGAAACAGTTTGCAATGAATGTTGAAATAATTTAGTTGTAATCGGTAAAAGATCAAAAGAAATTTTATTATGATCACTATTTTTTAGGTTGAATATACTTCCTTGCTGTGGCATAATTTTAACGTTATCTATATTTATATCAGAAGTATTACTAGCAAAGAAACCTGTTTTAGCTTTAATATTAATATTTTTAAGCTCTAAATTTTTAACAGGCATTTTATCAAGTTCGCTAATATTGGCAGCTCTATTTGCACCATCATAAATAACATTGCTTATATGGATGTTTTGAAACTGAGGAATTTTATTGCCAGTTGCTTTTTTGCCATTTCCAGAATATTCTGTATCAAAAGATATGGCATCTGTAAGCATATTCTTCATACCTATTCCATCAATGAATATATCCTCTACTAAACCACCTGCGTCAATATCGCTCTTGAATTTTATACCAGCATCTGTCCCAACATAATCACAATTGTGAACATATATATTTTTCATTTCACCATCAGTGTTATTCCCAACAACAAAACCGCCATGTGCGTGATTAATTATACAATTCTGAATAACTACATTTTGCATAGCAGGTTCATTAGTATCAGTTTTACTGCCTCCACTGGATTTTATAAAAATTCCATCGTCTCCAGCATTTACAGTATCATTATACATCAAAACATTTTTAGAACCGGTTATGTCAAGTCCATCTCCATTCTGAGCATAATATTCATTAAAAACCTTAGTATTTCGAATAATAAGATTTTCAGCATTCTTAATGGACGTTGCAAACCTTGGAGAGTTTTCAAAAGTTGGTCCATCTAAGCAGATTGTTTTACAATTTGTTAAATATAATAGAACTGGTCTTGCTTTAATTTTTTAATAGCTTTTCCATTATCCTTATCAGATGTATTCTCACCATCCATGGCATCTTTAGTAGGCCACCACATAGTTCCATTGTCACTTACGATACCGCCCTTATTAGTGAATTCCACTGTGAATATGTAACGTTCTCCTTTTTAACAGGTCTCCAGGTATCACCATTTTCATTGAATACTCCATTCTCAGTTATGGCTATATTGGTAAGATAAGAACCATAAATAGGATTTTGAACAGAGTTATTTGTAATTTTATAATCATCATAATTTACGCTAAATATCACTAAAGCTCCACTCTCTGAATATAAATTAACATTGCTTTTTAGCTCAATAGGTCCAGTAAGCCATGTACCAGAAGGAATAACAACCCTGCCTGCAAGCATCAATGGCTTTAGAAAATGCCTCAGTATTTAAGGTCACCCCATCTGATTTAGCACCATAGTCAATAAGATTAAAATCTTTATTTGGTAATTGTGGTGTTTTAATTTCAGGCATTTAAAAAGGTAGATTTGACGTATAAGATTTTACCTCTCTATCTTCTTCTATTGCTTTGGGATCTTTTGATCCAATAAAAGTACAACTTGTACATATTAATGAAAAAATTAATGATAGACTAGCTAGTTGTATAATTCTATTTTTCTTCATATAATACCTCCACTTAAAAATAAATAAAATCTATATTTTACTTTTTATAATGAAAGCGTGTCTAGCTATCAATAAATAGATCTATATAATGATATACCATATTTGTGAAATTCAGGTGAAATGTTATATATATAATATTTCTCCTTACATTTTGCTAAAATTAACGTAGCAGTTTTAACAAGGAGTCTAGCAAGATTGGTCAAAACCTGAAGAAGTTGATAAAGCTATGGTGTAGACTTTAAATAGTGTCTAAGAAGAGTCGGATGAAAATTGCTATAATATAAATTATAGTATCAATCATATTTAAAAGAGGTCAATAAAATGTATGTATCATACGCTTTATTATAGATTTTATAATAGTGTCGAAGATATATGGCACAAAAATTGCTCCGTAAAATATGTACAATAATAAATGTATTAAAATTAAATATAAAGGATGAGTTGAGAGTGATAGGATTTATGCTGAATATGAAAGTTTGACTTTTATAAGTGATAAAGAAAAAGAGGATTATAATAAAGTAAAGACTTCGATGCCTAGATACAATGAAGTAATTAATGAAATATTAGAATTAATTAAGAGTGGGAACTGTGGACAAGCAGAAAAGAATTTACTGGTGAATTTAATGATTTGAGAATAACAATAAGAGAAGGATTAGAAGCAATAATATAAGAAAATACTAATATTGCTGAAAATAAGTCAGAGAAAAATAATGATATTTTTAGAAATACTTTCATTAGACTAATATGAATTATTGTATTAGCATTAGTAGTTGATTAAATAAAGCGGAAGAAAATATAAAAGCATTAATTCAGTAAATAGTACTTAGTGCATCTAATTTAAGTACTAATAGTGAAGAACTATCAGCATCAACAGAAGAAGTTTCGAATAAGATTGAAATAGTAAAAGAAGCTATAAACCAAGTATCAGTAGGTTCTGAAAAATTAAGTGCTACGACAGAAGAAGTAAATGAAATAGCAGAAAGTATCGTAGAAAACGTTGTAGAAGTATCGGCAAAGTCTAGTGAAGGAAATAAATCAGCAAATGAAATCGAGAGAAAAGCCATAGAGATTAAAGATAATGCAAATAAAAGTTATAATATTACTAATCAAATGTATGATATTAAGCAGCAAAATATAGTTAATGCTATTGAAGAAGCTAAAGCTGTCCGAGAAGTAAAGGTAATAGTAGAAGCAATAGGAAATATTGCAACTGAGACTAATTTACTTGCTTTAAATGCAGCAATAGAATCTGCAAGGGCAGAGGAACAAGGTCGAGGATTTGCTATTGTTGCAGATGAAGTTAGGAAACTAGCAGAGCAATTAAGTAAAAACGTTAAAAACATCCAACAGGTAACTGAACGAGTAGAAAAAGCTTTCGAAAATCTATGTCGTAATGAAAGTGAAATTAGCTTAAAGCCTTAATTAAATGATTAGAAGATTTAAAATATAAGTCGTAAATCGACTTGTGTGTAATAGGTTAACTTATTTTTCATTATAAAGTTTTAGTGAAAAGGTATAAAATTTTTATCCTGTATATAAAATGGACTGTTTTGATTAAGAGAATTATCTTGGTTTGAAACAGTTCATTAATTTATGATAATATGTAACTGTATGCAACTAATGATTAATATAAATAAATGGAGGGGGTAGTATATGTTAAATTCAGCTAAGACTAAGCAATTAATTCTTGAATTTATTGAGAAAAATACGGCAGAATTGCTAAATGAAGAAGATTTGCAGGAAGAAATTAACAAGTTTACAGCACAAACTGTAGCGCAAAAGTTTAATGTAAGTAGGAATTTAGCAAGCCAATATTTAAATGAATGGGAAAAAGAAGGTGCGATTAAAAAAACAAACTCTCGTCCAGTATATTTTTATTCAAGAAAAATACAAGAGGTAAAAAACGAAGTGTTAGATTATAGTATAGCTAGAGAAGATGACAAACATAGTGAAACAAGTAATGATATATTTGAAAGTGTTATTGGATATAATGGAAGTCTTCGAAATGTTATAGATCAATGTAAGGCTGCAACAAAGTATCCTCCAAATGGATTGCCTATAATTTTAACGGGAACAAGTGGTGCAGGGAAAAGTTATCTTGCAAATATGATTTATAATTATGCTGTTGAACAAAACATAATAGAATCAGATAAACAGTTTGTAATTGTTAATTGTTCCGAATTTGCCAATAACCCAGAGTTACTTACAGCTAATTTATTTGGATACAAAAAAGGAGCATTTACTGGTGCTGATTCCGAGAATATGGGATTAATTCAAGCTGCAAATGGAGGAGTATTATTTTTAGACGAGGTTCACAGTCTTAATCCCTCATGCCAAGAAAAGTTATTCTTATTTATGGATAAAGGAATATACCATCTTATGGGGGATAATAAGAATTGGAAAGAATCTTCGGCAAGATTGGTTTTTGCGACTACAAAAGACCCAGAGCAAGCACTTCTAAGAACATTACTTAGACGTATCCCGGTAACAATAAATGTTCCTGCTTTAGAAGACCGACCAATTGATGAAAAGGAACAGTTAATATTTTCTTTTATTCAAAATGAAGCACAGCAAATAAGTAAGAAAATCAAAATTACACAATCTTATTTTCAAACTTTAATGTCTTATAGATTTAGAGCAAATGTCGGAGAATTAAAAAGTGCAATAAAAAGAAGTTGTGCAAATGCTTTTTTACATCAAGAACAAGGCAGTGAAACATTGATACTTAAGATGTTTCATTTGCCAGAAAGTATAATAGCATATTCATCTTTCTTTATAACAATAGATGAATATGGAGGTGATAAATTATTATTAGATCCATCAAAAACTAAGATAGAAGATGGAGCTGAAAAAATAGTATTTTTATTTAATAGTTTGCTAAAAGAACATGATTTATATATGGAATATAAAAGTGATAGTAAAGCTTTTATGGAACATGCTCAAAAAATTATTACAAAATATTATGATTATCTCATGTTTGATAAGAAAAATAAAAACCTAAGGTTAGAAGCCTATGAAACTGCCATGGAAAAAGTTACTGAGGAAATTTGTTCAAGGTATAAAATTCAATTTCAAAATAATGGATTAATACCTTTAATAAGATATTTAGTTGAAAGAGGAAATTATAAATCTCAAATCATTGAATGGGAAAGAACTGAAAAAGAAAGAATAAATCAACTTTATAATATGTTAAAAAGCAAATATGAGTATGAATTTTCAATAGCAGAAGACTTTTCAGAAAAAGTTGAAATGATTTTTGATATAAAAGTTAGCAAAATGAATAGAATCATTTTGTTACTAAATATAAAATTTTTCAATCCAGAAATAAAAGTACAGCAAATAATGGGAGTTGTACTTAGTCATGGCTATAGCACGGCAAGTAGCATTGCTGATGCAGTAAATAAATTGTTAGATGATTATATATTTGAGGCAATTGATATGCCTTTAGATGTTACAGCTTCAGAAATAGGTGAACGTCTTCAAAGTTTAGTTAGAAGAAGGCATTTATCTCAGGATATAATTTTATTAGTTGACATGGGATCTCTTGAGGAGATATATAAAGAAATAAGCATAATTCCTAATCTTAATATAGGAATCATAAATAATATCACTACTAAAATGGCGCTAGACGTTGGATTGAAAATTCAAAATAATGAACCAATGCTGCAAATTCTGGAAAGTGCTAGTAGCAATACTGTTTGCAGTTTTAAAGTTATTGAAAATAGAGTGAGAGAAAAAGCAATTGTTTTTGTAAGCGAAACTGGAATAGAGGCAGCAAGAAATATGTCAGAGTTATTCCTAGAGAGTTTACCACGGTCAATTAATGTTAATATAGTTCCTTGTGATTATTATAAGTTAATGAGAAATGGAATAAATGACGAAGTTTTCTCAGAAAATAAAGTAATATTTATTGCAGGAACATTAAATCCTAATATAAAAGAAATACCATATATTGCAGTTGAAGATATTATAGGTGGAAATCAATTGGATGTTCTTCATGAAGCCTTTAGTACAATTTTCACTGTTGAGGAAATGCAAAAACTTCAAAATACTATGTTAATGAATTTTTCACTTCAAAATGTAGTTGGATATTTAACAATATTGAATGCTGATAAAGTTTTAGAATTAGTAAATAATTCATTAAATAATTTACAAGAGAGACTTCAGATTCAATTAAAATATAAATCTGTTATAGGTTTAAATGTTCATTTAAGCTGTCTTGTTGAAAGACTGGTTAAGAAAATACCTATAGAAACGTATTATGAACTTGATGCATTTGAAAAAGAGCATCCGAGGTTTATAGAGGCATGCAAGAATAGTTTTATGAACATAGAAAGGCATTATGGTGTAGAACTTCCAATAAGTGAAATTGCTTATATATATGATTATTTTAGAGCTTATTTATAAATAATCGGGGAGATAAAGAGAGCAGTAATGTTTATAAGATTATCAGCTCTATATAAATTAATAGAAATTTTAAAGGTGGAAAACAAGAAGAGATTTAGAATTATAGGATTCAAAATTTTTAACTCTCAATTAAAGTGTAAAATAATTTATTGATGTGTCGATTATAGTGCCTAAAAAGTTAGGATATTAATTGTTGCACAAATTATATGAAAGGGGTGAGAAGAATAGATGACAAAAATTATACTAATTTCTCATGGTGATTTAGCAAAAGGAATGGCGCAGTCAGCCCAAATGATTATAGGAAAAAATGCTAATTTATCTTATTATGGGTTTTATCCTGGGCAACATCCTTCTGAAATGATAAATGAAATTAGAAATAAAGCAATAAATAATAAGGAAGATAATTTTATTGTTGCAGCAGATATATTCGGAGGCAGTGTTTTTAATACAGCAATGGAATTACTTGAATTAAAAAATGTAAAAGTATTAAGTGGGATGAACCTTTCGTTAATAGTTGATTTATTGTTAAGCACAAAGATATCAGATAAAGATTTAGAAGAAAAGGTTAGTAAGGCTAAAGATGATATAAAATTATTTTCTAATATTGAAACTATAAAAAAGTACGAAAGTGAAAATGAATTTTTTGAGAATTAAATGTATATATTTTTTATGTTATAGCAAATGATATAAAAGGAAGATAAAAACCATTCTTATATGAGCATATCTAATTAAGGAGGCAGAAGAAAATGATTACTATGGTAAGAATTGATGAAAGATTGATTCATGGACAAGTAGCGTTTGTATGGACAAAATATTTAGACGTAAATCGTATAATAGTCGCAAATGATAGCGTAGCTAAAAATGATATCCAAAAGATGTCGCTAAAGATGGCAGTACCAGATACTACTAAATGTAGTATTTTAACTATAGATGAGGCAATAAGTGTATTAAATGACCCTAGGGCAAAGTCATTGAGAATTTTAATTGTAGTGAATAATCCGAGGGATGCAAGAAAAATAGTAGAAAAAGTTAAGGATGTTCCTTATGTGAATATCTCTAATTATGGGCTTTTATCAAGAGATTTATCATCTAAGAAAAAGGTTACGGATACAATTTATGTAACAGATGAGGACATAGAAGAATTTGATAAAATATTTAAATATGAAAAGAGAGTAGAGTATCAGGTGGTTCCAACAAGTCCGATAAAGTCTTTAGATGGACTATTAAAATAAACTAAGGAGGTAATGTAAATGGTTATTCAAGGTTTATTAGTTGCGTTGGTTATCTTCATAGTGAAATTTTTTGACTGGGTATTTTGTTTACAATTAAATCGTCCAATAGTAACAGGAGCTTTAGTTGGCATAGTATTAGGTCAACCTGTTGAAGGAATAACTTTAGGAGCAGCCATAGAATTAGTTTTTCTAGGTGCAATCACAATTGGAGGTTCTGTTCCACAAGAGATTGCAATTGGAGGAATTTTAGCAACAGCATATGCTATATTATTAAAACAAAATGTTCAGGTTGCAATAGCATTAGCAGTTCCAATAAGTATACTAGGAGCATTTTTCTATAATGTTTTGAAGTTATTTTTTACTGCTTTAGTTGAGAAACTTAATAAGTATTTAGAGAATAATGATGAAAAAAACTTCGATAGATTATTCTTATCTCAGTTAATAATTTTACCATCGGTTTATGCAATAGTTGTATTTATAGGCATTGTAGTGGGCACAAATACAATTCAATTAGCAGTAAATGCAATTCCACCTGTAGTAATGAATGGATTAACAACAGCAGCAGGAATTTTACCAGCGCTGGGATTTGGGATGTTACTAAAAATGCTATGGCAAAAAAATATAGCATTATTTTTCTTCGTAGGATTTGCTATGGCGGCTTACTTAAATTTACCAATTACTGGAGTGGCAATTTTTGCAGCATGTATATCAGTTTACATATGTTTATCTGATTATGATAATAAGAAAAAGATGGCAGTAAATAATAATGTACAGACAGGCCAAACATCTGAAGTGGAGGATTTTTTCGATGAGTAAGAATGAACTTAAATTATCTAAAGATGAAAAGAATATGATGAGAACATTATTTTGGCGTCAAAATTTCTTAATGATAGGCATAAATTATACACGCATGCAAGGCATGGGATATGCATGGGCAATTAAGCCATTATTAAAGAAAATCTATAAAAATGAAGATGAATATTATGAAGCATTGAAGAGAAATTCAATGTTTTTCAATACAACTCCTCAGATGGCTTCATTTATTATGGGGCTTGGCTTGTCAATGGAAGAAGAAAACGTAAATAGCAATAGTGAATTCGATGCTGATTCAATCAATGCAATGAAAATAGGACTTATGGGGCCTTTTGCTGGAATAGGAGATTCATTTTTCTATGGAACATTGAGAATTATAGCCACAGGAATTGGACTGGGTATGGCTCAAGCTGGCAATATATTAGGACCAATATTGTTTTTATTAGTTTACAATATACCAGGATTTCTCATTCGTTATTATGGAGGTGTATTAGGATATAAATTAGGTTCAAAGTATATAAAAGAAGCAACTCAATCAGGACTATTGCAGTCCATAACAAAATCTGCATCAATTATGGGGCTAATGATGGTCGGAGCTATGTCATATCAAATGGTTAAATTTTCGACTACGTTTCAAGTTGCTATAGGTGGAGCAAACTTTGATCTTCAAAATGTATTAGACTCAATAATGATTGGTATATTACCACTTAGTGCAGTATTAATATGCTTTGTTCTTCTTAATAAAAAGGTTAGACCTATGTATATATTATTGGGAATTATTATTTTAGGATTTATATTAACTTTACTAGGAATATGTGGTGGGGATGCTGCAAAATAGGATAAAAGGATTCGTATAGCTTATACTAGTCTTTTTTTAGTCTAAGAGCATATTATTTTTAAAAATTTAGGCCTAATCACACACTCTTTTACTTGGATAACTGTGATATTTGGATATTTCCTAATTAGTGGGTCTTCTTGAATGATAAAGGTTTGCTAATATTTTAATTTTATGGATTCCTAGTAATATAAGAATTCATATACAGAAAAATAAAAGTATATTTAGAAAATTAATTTATGCAAAATATGAGTAATATAAATAAGTGTCGAAATATATTTGCATGAATATTGCTAAGAATTATTAATGTATAAGCACATAGTAATAATTATGATTAATGAATTAGAAGTTAAAATTTATTTGATAATGAATGAAAGATTTTTTGAAATAATTATTATATGAAATAAGTATGGGGGATTCTTAGTGAAAGATAAAACACACAAAAAATTTTTAGATACTTTATATTCTTTGAATCAGCCTTCAACTACACAAAAAATTGCAGAATATTAAATTTGAGCATTTTAAATAAAATCCCTTAGATACAATTTAGTAAATTATTAACTCACTTCAAGATGTTATGAACTTGTATGGTGATGCTTATATTAAAGCAAAGAAATTGCCCTTAAATATCTTTAGAGAGAATTTATAGAGTATTAGACTTATTTATATATTCATAATGAGGAAATTCAACTACAATTCCTGCGCTGCCAAGTTTGTAATTTGTATTTTCAAGCGGATCTACATTATTAACTAAGTTCATTCCAATAGTGTATAACGCTTCCGATACCGTAGTTGGATCTTGAGTAACAGTACCAGTCATAAAACCTTTATCAATTAAATCTTTAGCTTCTTGTAATCCATCGAATCCAACAACAAGGATATTTTTTGATTTATCTCCTTTGTTATATCCATATGTTTGCAGTGCTTCAACCGCTCCTATTGCCATATCATCATTATTTGCAATTATCGCTTCAATACTACCATCATACTTAAGAAATAGTGAGTGGATAAACTCTTTAGCTAATTCTTTATCCCACTTAGCAAATTGTAGCGCGAGTTGCTCTGTTTTTATTCCCGCATCGTTAATTGCTTCAATAGAATATTGCGTTCTCTCCTTTGTTATTGCATGATTACGTTCGCCTGATATCATAATATACTGTAGTATGCCATCTCCGTTTTTATCTATATTTTGTCTATTAGCATTCCATGCATCAACAATAATTTTGCCTTGTAACATAGCAGGTTTTTTAAAATCTTCTGCCATAAAAACAATCTTGTTTTTGTAATACTCAGAAAATTTCGCTGCTATCGATGGATCCACATTTAAAAAAATTACTGGTATATTTTTTTCAGTAGCTCTGTCAATAACATATTTCACAGCCTCTTCGCTTGTATGCACTAAGTCTGCTATTAAAAGATTAATATTACTTCTAAGCAAGGAATCTACTTGCTCATATTGTGTAGCAATATTATTTTTACCATCATAAGAAGTAAATCTGACTTTATTTTCTGTTTTATTTTCAAGATCTTTTAAGCCTTTATCAATGAGTTTCACAAATGGATTATCTAAATTTGGCCATAGTACTCCAACGTTAACTACACTTCTTTTATAATTAGTATTTAAAGTTGAACTAGCAAATATATTAAGTTTAAAACTATTTGTTAATATGATAGCCATTATTATAATTAGTATAAATGTTTTCCTTAATATTTTCATATTAACCTCCATTTCGCCATATGTTTGGAGACGTAAATAGTAATAAAAAATGGGTGTAGTTCAAAAGTTATATTAGGAACATATCCTAAATTGACAGAGAAAAATTGATATAATGTCCAAATTTGAACTACGCCTAAGAATATGTATTTTTCACACTAATTCGCCAAATAATATTTGATACTATTTTGTCTTTTTATATATAATTTATTCTATATTCAAAAAGGTTATAGTAATTGCAATTGTTGCTGCATTTGGCGTAGGAAAAAAGCCGTAGTAAATGAATTAAATTTTAAATTACTCAATTATTTACTAGTAGCGTGAATAAATTATAAATGTTACTATTTGAATATTAATTGAGAATGGACATGAAAATAATGCATAATATTATCTAGTTTGATCTGAAATTTATATAAAAAAATTAGATTATGCTTTTTGAAATATTAAAAAAATATTTTTACGTGAACAAAGGAAAGCAACATAATATATATGAGATTTGCTATGAAATATTATTAAAAAACCCTCTGTTTAATAACAGAGGAGTAGCTAATAGTTTTTTTCGTTTAATATATTTCCTGTGGACTCTCTAAACTTAACTAAAGTACGCACGTGCATTGTTCTAAACGGAATAGACGGATTATCTATTCTAGAAAGTAATAAATTTGCGGCAATATCACCCATCTCATAACTTGGAATACTAACAGTAGTGAGATGAGGTTCGATTATTTTTGACTCCATGGAATCGTCAAAACCACATATTAAAACGTCACCAGGTACCGACATATTTTTATATTTTAAAGCTTTTATCACACTAATTGCAATAAAATCATTTGCACATATAAAAGCCTGAGGAAGAACAGGGATTTGCATTATTCTGTTTCCAAGCCATTCGGGATTACCATAAGGTTCTTTGTCATTTTCAAGAATAGAATTATTAATATCAAAAGGGATTTTAGAATCCAATAAAGCAGAGCAATATCCCTTCCAACGTTCATAAAAACTTTCACAATGATAAATATCTCCTACAAAACCAATGGTTTTATTATGATTAATTAAAGTTTTGGTAATATTATAAATGCTATGATAACTTTCTGTTAAAAGAATATCAGCATTTACAGGTGAGCTGTCATGATTACTAGGTGAATCAATAAATAGTGTTGGAAGACCTAATTCACATATGCGCTCACTGTAATTTTTATCAAACATTTCTATGCATATTATACCATCAACTGTTTCTGGATTGAAATTAAATGGTAAGCTCGAAGAATTCAATTCATTATCACGAATAACATACATGGACAACCTATAACCTTGAGTACTAATTTTTTCTTCAAAACCTGATAAAAGATGAGATCCAAAATGAGAACTATTCGGCATACTACGTGTCAACAATGCAATCTCTTTGTTTACAGATACATTAGAGGAAAACAATGATGTATTATTTACATAAGCAAATTGTTTGTAACCCATTTCTATTGCTTTTTCAATAATCTTAGATTTTGTAGCATCTGCAAGGGTACCCGTATTATTTAAGGCTTTAGAAACAGTATTTCTTGAAATGCCTAATTCATCGGCTATATCTTGAACTGTTATTTTCTTATTTGACATTATTAAATGCCCCCTTCTTTACTATATAAAACTCCATATTAATAATTTAGTAATGTTGTTTACGTTAGTATAACAAATAAAGTGTCAAATGTAAAATTAAATCGTCATATATGTACAAATACTAATTAATAAAGGAGAAAACAAATAATTAGTGCGCAAATGTAAAAATAAAGAACAATAAAATGTATAATAAGATATTGTTTAAGATGTAAAACAAATCCTTATTTTTATAATCAAATAAAAGGAGAAGATAAATTTGAAGGAGATAAAAAGTATATTACCTAATATTAATTGGATAGATGGGAAATTAAATATTATTAACAAAAAATCCAAAATATATGCTGATTGGGAGTATATCAAAAAATATCACTTATATCTTTTCTTCACGTTACCACCACTAGTACTATTAATTATTTTCAAGTATATTCCTATGGGAGGAGTGCTAATTGCATTTGAGGATTACAGTGCTATTTCAGGAGCTTTTCATAGTCAATGGGTAAGATTAAAACATTTTGAAAGATTTTTAGATTCACCAGATTTTATGAATTTGTTAATGAATACTTTAAAAATAAGTTTGAATGGATTACTATGAGGCCTATACCGATTGCCCTTGCTTTACTTTTAGCAAGAATAAAGAGTGAAAAGATAAGAAAAAAATTCAATTGATCATTTATGATCCTAATTTTATTTCAGTAATTGTACTGTAAGGTATGATTATTATTTTTTTGTTACCAACTGAACCATTTAATAAAATGCTTGGAACGGTAACTAATTTTATGACCATGCCTAGTGCTTCTTTGGTACCATTTATATAGAGATGGAATTTGGCAAGGAGCAAGTTAGGCTTCAATTATTTATACTCCAGCACTATCTAATGCAAGTAAGGAATTGACATAAGCAACTGTTATAGATGGCGCAAACATTTTTTTGAAAATTTTATGTATTAATTTGCCAGTCATAAAGCTAATTATGGTTATTCAATTCAGTTTATTAGCAGGAAATATTATGAGTATAGGTTTTGAAAAAGCTTTTCACTACATACAGATTTTAACTTACCTACATCAGAAATTTTAGCAACCTATGTTTATAAAATGGGTGATTACATAAGTGATTGCAAATTAATATAAAGCAAAAATAAATTTACATTTGCACAAATAAATATTACAAAATATGCAAAAAAGATTAAAATAACGGTTGAATATGTAAAAAAATATTGACAAGCTTTATTGTAAAGGATACTATAGATATAGAAAAGATGATTAAATGCTTTACATAAATGTTTTGTAATTGATCAAATGTAAAAAATGACAGATGGTCAAATGTAAAGAAAAACGCTTTTGAAATAAATATATAACACTATAAAATAATTAAAGGGGGAAAGGTAAAATTGAAAGATTCAAAACCAATTTCAAAGAAATCATCAAAATTGCGATATATTCGCCAAAACTATCAGCTCTATATATTTTTCATGCTTCCAGCATTTTTGTTAACGATTATTTTCAAATATATGCCTATGGGAGGTCTTCTATTAGCATTTGAAAATTATAGTGCAATAGGTGGTCTTTTTAATAGCCCATGGATAGGATTAGATAACTTTAGACGCTTCTTGTCTTCACCAGATTTTATGAACTTATTACTAAATACTTTAAAATTGAGTGTATATAGTTTATTGTGGAGTTTTCCAATACCAATAATTTTAGCTTTATTGTTATCAAGAGTAAGAAGAGAAAGCTTGCGAAGAAAAATTCAATTAATTGTGTATGCACCTAATTTTATTTCTGTAATCGTTGTGGCAGGTATGCTTTTTTTATTCCTTTCACCAGTAGGACCATTTAATAAAATAATTGCTCTACTAGGCGGAGTCACTACTAACTACATGACGAGCCCAGCTGCTTTTCGTACAGTATATATTGCTAGTGGTATTTGGCAAACTGCTGGTTGGGCATCCATTGTTTATACAGCATGTCTTGCTAATGTAAATCAAGAGTTGGTAGATGCAGCTGTTATAGATGGAGCAAATATTTTTCAACAAATATGGAATATTGAAATTCAAACAATAAAACCTATGATAGTAATTCAATTTATATTGGCTGCTGGTAATATTATGGGTATTGGTTTTGAAAAAGCACTAGCTTTGCAAACACCACTTAATTTACCAACTTCACAAATTATACCTACTTATGTTTATCAATTAGGTTTGCAACTGGGTGATTATGGATTTTCTACTGCAGTTGGTCTATTTAATTCAGTAATAAATATAATACTTCTAATTGCTGTAAATCAAGTGGTAAAACATATAAATGATGGAGAAGGAATATAAGGAGGATGATAGTATGACAAAGAAAAAATTAAGCAAAGTTGATGCAATATTTGAAAAAAGTAATATAGTTTTACTAGTGCTGTTTGTATTGGTGATAATAATACCTCTTATTTATGTATTAATTGCTTCATTAATGGATCCAGTAACTTTATCAAATAAAGGGATTTCATTGGATTTTTCAAAATGGACAGTAGATGGCTATAAACGTGTATTTAAAGATAATATGCTTCTAATAGGATTTAGAAATTCTGTATTTTATTCAGTAACTTTTACTGTGATTTCTGTAGGAGTAACGTTATTAGCGGCTTATCCGCTTTCTTTAACAGGCTTTGTTGGTAAAAAATTTTTTAATACAATATTTATAATTACCATGTTTTTTGGTGGCGGATTAATGCCAACATATCTTTTAATTGATAAATTACATATGTTAAATACTGTTTGGGCAATTATCTTACCCGGAGCAGTAAATGTATGGAATATTATACTGGCAAGAACTTATTATAAAGGTATTTCAAAAGAGCTGCGTGAAGCTGCAAAAGTTGATGGGGCAAATGATATTCAATATTTCTTCAAAATTCTAATGCCAATTTGTAAACCTATTATTGCAGTATTAGTACTGTATCAGTTTGTAGCTCAATGGAATAGTTACTTTGATGCTATGATTTACTTGAAATCTGCTGATTTACAACCACTACAATTAGTAATTCGCTCTATTTTAGTACAAAATATTCCTCGTCCAGGTATGATAGCTGATATACAAAATGCAGCAGCTATGGCTAAAATATCAGAATTGTTAAAGTATTCTACAATTGTTATATCTAGTTTACCATTAATTATTATGTATCCATTTTTCCAAAAATATTTTGAAAAGGGAATGATGGCTGGATCTGTTAAAGGGTAACACTGTTATAATAAAATAATATAAAAATTATGGAGGGATAAAAATGAAAAAGATTACTACTATTATAAGTTTAGTCCTTGCAACAACATTAATGTTGACTGGTTGTGCTGGTTCATCAAAATCTGGCACATCAGAATCAAGTAAAGGAGCATCAGCAAAAGATTACAATTTAAAAAATGTTTCCTTTCCACTAAAGGATAAAGTGAGTTTAAATCTTATAACACATAGTCCATCATTTGCACCACAAGACCCTAATGATAAGACACTTGCAAAAAAATTAGAAGAGAAAACAAATGTTCACATTAATTGGACAAATTATACTGATGAGCAATTTCCAGATAAGAAAAATTTAGCGCTTTCAACAAGTGATTTGCCAGATGGAATTTTTGATGCTGGAATGACCACTAATGATTTGTTACGTTTTGCAAAACAAGGTGTAATTATTCCAGTTGAAGATCTGATTAATAATGATATGCCAAATCTTAAAAAGATTTTAGATAAAAAGCCTGATTATCGCAAAATGATTACAGCGCCAGATGGACATATTTATTCTTTTCCTTGGATTGAAGAATTAGGTACAGGAAAAGAAGCAATCCAATCATTACCAGATATTCCTTATATAAATAAAAAATGGTTAGATGAATTAGGTATTGCAATGCCTACAACTACTGATGAATTAGAAGCAGCTTTAGTTGCATTCAAGGAAAAAACTCCAGAAGGAAGAACTGACATTATTCCTATGTCTTTCATTCCTATTACTACTCCAACTTATCCTGGTGGTAATGAAGATCCAGGAGTTTTATTAGGAGCTTTTGGATTAGGGGATAATTCAGATCATTATTTAGTAACTAATGATAAGAAAGTTGTATATTCTGCTACTCAAGATGGATATAAAAAGGGAATACAATGGTTGCATAAATTGCAAGGAGAAGGGCTAATTGATCCAGAAGCCTTTACTCAAGATTGGAGCAAATTTTCTTCTAAAGGTCAAGCTGGGCGATATGGATTGTTCTTTACTTGGGATAAGTCAAATGTTTCTGGTCCAAGTGATGATTATGTTCCACTTCCACCATTAAAAGGACCTGATGGAAAAGTAAATGTACCACGTTCTAATGGTCTTGGCGTTGACGTTGGTAAAATGGTTGTTACAAGTTCAAACAAAAACCTTGAACTTACTGCAAAATGGGCAGATGAGATGTATGCTCCATTACAATCTATTCAAAATAATTGGGGGACTTATGGGGATGAAGGCAATAACATTTTTGAATTGACAAGTGATAATACATTAAAGCACTTACCTTTAGGTGATGTTTCTCCTTGGGAATTGCGTGTAAAACAAAATCTTAGTGGACCACTTGCTATTTTAGATGAGTATTATGGTACCTATACTACAACACCAGATGATGCAGCTGAAAGGCTTGATACTTTAAAAAAGGTTTATGTTCCAGCTATGACTGCAGAATATAATTATCCATTAGTATTTATGGATTCGGACTCTAGTGAACAAACTATACAACTAGAAGCTGCTATTAAACCATATATTGAACGTAAAAAAGCTGAATGGATTTTAAATGGCGGAATTGAAAATGAATGGAACAGTTATTTACAAGAAGTAGATAAACTAGGACTTTCAAAGCTTATGGAATTAAAACAAACTGCATTTGACAAGTACTATTCTAAGAATTAAAGGAGAAATTATATATTAAATGTAATCCCATTGTGATTTATTATAAAAAACAGGACTAAGAACTGAGTGTTTTACTTGTTTTTTTAGATTAGTAGATAATTAAAATAATTACATGGTGGTACTGATCAAGAATGAGACTCTTATTTACAAAAAAATGGATAGAATAGGGTTGACAAAAATATTAGAGATTAAACAAAAATGTTTAGTTTCATTTTATGTAAAATAAATAACCTACATAAGCGACTTTAGGGTCGATATGATAATTGAAAGGAAATGATTATGAATAATATAGTGAGAAATAATAGTGAAGTTTTAAATAAGGCAAGAGTTTTTGAAGAAGAGGCTATAAAGAATATTCCAGTAGAGCAGAGGCCGTCGTTTCATTTAAGTTCACCAATAGGCTGGATCAATGATCCAAATGGATTTTCAAAATTTGAGGGTGAATATCATCTTTTCTATCAATATCATCCATATGATACTAAATGGGGATCAATGCATTGGGGGCATAATAAAACAAGAGATTTTATAAAGTGGGAACAGCTACCAACAGCTCTTGCTCCAGACCAAGAATATGATATGGGAGGATGCTTTTCAGGAAGTGCTGTAGAATCAAATGGTAAACACATACTTATGTATACTGGAGTATTAGATAAAATTCAAGAGGATGGTACACGCCTTATAAGACAAACACAGTGCATTGCAATTGGAGATGGTGTAGATTACGAAAAATTAGAGTGCAATCCTGTTATTACAAGTTATTCGTTACCAGAAGGAAGTAACCTAGAAGATTTTAGAGACCCAAAGATATGGAAAGATGGAGACGAGTTCTATGCAGTAATTGGTAGTAGACATGCTGATGGAAATGGACAAATTCCTTTATATAAATCAAAAGATTTAAGAGAATGGACCTTTGTAACTATTCTAGATGGAAGTGAAAATAAGATAGGACGTATGTGGGAATGTCCAGATTTCTTTAATATTGATGGTAATGATATTATGATAATTTCACCAATGGAAGTAAAGGCAGAAGGGTTAAAATTCCATAATGGGCACAATACAGTATATTTAATTGGAGAATATGATAAAGAAAGTCATAAATTTGATAGAAAAAATTATGGAACTATAGATTTTGGTTTAGATTTTTATGCACCACAAACCCTTGAAACTGAAGATGGAAGACGTATTATGATTGGATGGATGCAATCATGGGAAAATAACATTACTCCTAGAGATTTTAAATGGTGTGGGATGATGAGTTTACCTAGAGAACTTACAATAAAGGATGGCCATTTAATTCAAAATCCAATTAGAGAAATTAAAAATTATTATAAGAATGATGTAGAATATAAAAATGTGTTAATTAAAGGTGATACTAAATTAGAAGGAATTTCGGGAAGAGAAATAGATATGACTGTTGAGATTGATGGAAATGATTGTGAAGATTTTACAATTAAGATAGCTAAAAATGAGGAATATGAAACTTTAATTAACTTTGATACAAAGAAGAACTTGATTTCATTTGATAGAAGTTATTCAGCAAGGCTTTGCGATGCGCTGCATAAGAGAGAAATGAATGTTAGAAATCAAAATGGAAAGATCAAATTAAGATTAATCATTGATAAATACTCTGTAGAAATTTTTGTGAATGATGGTGAACAAGTAATGACATCTACTTTTTATACTGATTTAGATGCAACAGATATTTCGTTTTATGCTAAGGGAGAAGCTGAAATAAATATTGAAAAACATAGTATCGTTTTAGATTAAAAATTATATTTAGGCACTTTTAAATGCATGAAGAGTTTTTAGTAAAAAATATTAATATTTAGAAATATGAAAGTAGAAATTCGGTTTCTATGTAGAGTTTTAATAAGGTGATGAAATTTATTAAATATCATGAAAGTACTGATATCTGAAATTGTTAATAGTTCTAGTGAAGTTAATACCACTAGTAGAGGGAAGAGTAAGTGCAACAAATGGATTAAGTAACAAAGCAAATAAAAGTTTTAAATCTGCAACAGAAATTAAAAGAAGAGCTGTGGAAATAAAAGAAAAAGCAATTCAAAATATTGAACAAGGTAATAAAATCTATGAAGAAAATCGTATGAACATTTTAAAAGTGATAGAGGATAGCAAAGTTGTTCAAGAGGTTAAAATTATGGCGGATTCTATAGGTGATGTAGCAGAACAAACAAATTTACTTGCGTTAAATGCAGCAATAGAAGCTACAAGAGCAGGGGAAATGGGAAAAGGATTTGCAGTAGTTGCTGAAGAGGTAAGAACTCTTGCAGAACAGTCTTCAGGAGCAGTAGCTAGTATTCAAGGAATGGTATATAAAGTACAAGGAGCATTTGATAATTTATCGAATAGTGCGCAAGAAGTTTTAAACTATCTTGAAAATAGTGTTAATCCAAGCTATGAATTACTTAAAAATACTGGAGTTCAGTATGAAAAAGATGCTGAGTTTGTTAATAATATAGCAAGTGATATATATAATTCATCAGAACAAATGAAAGAAGTAATAAATCAAATAAATTTCGCTTAAGGAATGATTTAGATGAAGAAATTGATAACTATATGAGAAGCACAAGTGGATTTCATTCCAATAGAAATAGGAGTGGCTTTAAAAAATATATCAGGCTTTTTTAGATTACCAGGTGGTGCACCTGTTAATGTTGCCTCTTGTGTTAAAAAGTTAGGCGGAAAATCTCAAATAATTACTAAGCTTGGTAATAATCCATTTGGAGATTTTCTTGAAGAAAAATTGTCACGCATTGGAATAGATATAAAATCTATTCTTAGATCTGAAGCGGCTAACACTGGACTATCATTTATTTCATTACCTGCAGATGGGAAACGTGAAAATTTATTTTATCGTAAACCAAGTGCAGACATGCTTTTAGATGCTGATGAGATAGATGAAACATGGTTTAAGGCAGGAGATATACTGCATTTTTGTTCAATAGATTTAGTAGATGCACCAGTAAGAAATGCTCATGATGAAGCCATAAGAATTGCAAAGGAAAAAAATATAATAGTATCCTTTGATGTAAATGTTAGATTGCCATTATGGGATAATCATGATGAATATAGGAAGATAATTAATAAATATATAGATAAAGCAAATATTTTAAAGGTAAGTGATAAAGAGCTAGAATTTGTAACGAAGATTCTGAATAAATGAAAAGCTATTGAATCTCTAAGAGAACGAGTAGATATATTAGTTTATACAAAGGGTGCCAAGGGCGCATATATCTATACGAAAAATAGCATGGCTATTCACAAAGGATTTAAGGTAAGTGCAGTTGATGCAACTGGAACAGGAGATTGTTTTATTGGAGCAGTATTATACAAATTGTTATTCAAATATGACGTTGGTGAGCTAGGGGAAAATGAACTAAACGACATAATTGCGTTTGCAAATGCAGTTGGTGCTTTGGTTGTAATGAGAAGAGGAACAATAGATATAATGCCAACTTTAGATGAAGTAGATAAATTTATCGAGAAGTACAAGAAATAGATGAAGAATACTTTTCTATTGACTCTAAATTAAGGAGATTAATAATATGGTAAGCATAACTAAAACAAAGGTTTTAGATGAGCAAATCATAAAAATGACAATGCGGGCATTTGGAGAAGACGTAGTAGTGCAAGACATAATAGAGCTAAAGGGCGGTTTTTTCAACGCTGCATATATTATAGTTTTTAATGATGGGCGAAAAGTAGTACTTAAGATATCACCTATGAAAGACTTAAAGGTAATGAGATATGAAAATAACATTATGGAAACTGAGGTATTTGTTTTAAACAAAATGCATTCTATTGAAGGTATTCCTGTTCCAAAAGTCTTGTATTATGACAAGAGTGACGAAATTATTAAATGTGAGTTTTTATTTATGGAATTTGTCGATGGAATACCTCTTAATGAAATACGTAATGAGCTTACAGAAAAACAATATGCAAAGATTTCCTTGAATTTAATAGATATTGTTAAGAAGATAAATGGAATAGAAGGAGAGTATTTTGGAGGCATTTCTCAAGAAAATAAAAGATTTTCTACATGGTTTGAAGCTTTTTTTTACATGGTTAAAGAACTTTTAGAAGATGCTAAAGATGCAGGGATTTCATTTCCTTTTGAAAACAATAAATTATATAGAATAATTAATAAACATAGCGATGCGTTAAATAAAGTAACAAAGCCAGTACTTATTCATAAAGATCTGTGGGAAGGAAATATTCTTATAGACTCTAAAAACATTAAAATAGTTGGAGTTTTAGATTGTGAACGTGCCATATTCGGAGATACTTTACTTGAACCAATATGTGGATATCTTTGGGACAATAAAAATTTTATGAATACGTTTGTTGGAAGAGAAGATTTAAGTAAAGACGAATACATAAGATTTACACTATATAAAATATACTTATACCTTATTGAGGTAATAGAGTGTACTTACAGACAATATCAAGGTGAAGATAGAGACAAATGGGCAAGGACACAGATTAATCAGGCGTTAAAAGAATTAGAAAAAATACATTCAGAAGATTAAATTTAGTAGTTATATAAAATAAGAAATAAAAATGGAGGGATAGATATGAGTAAAAATATTTTTTGTATAGGAGAGCTTTTAATTGACATGGTTTGTGTTGATAATAAAGGATTAAAAGATGGAGAAAAGTTTGAAAAAAAAGCAGGAGGAGCACCAGCAAATGTAGCAGCTTGTATTTCCAAATTAGATGGAAATGCTTATTTTTTAGGACAAGTCGGAGATGACTTTTTTGGAAAGCATCTAATAGGATTATTGAAAGATTTAAATATTAATACAGAAATGGCTGTAGAAAAGGGAAGTACAACAATAGCCTTAGTTGGTATAGATGCAAGCGGTGAGCGTAATTTTGATTTTTTAAGAGGAAGTGATGGAGAGTATTCATTTGATAATATTGATTTATCAAAAATAAGCAACTCAGATATCATTCATTTTGGATCAGCGACAGGATTTTTAGAAGGTGAATTAAAGAAGACGTATTTTAAATTACTAGAATATGCAAAAAACAATAATATATATGTATCATTCGATCCAAATTATAGAGATGCATTAATAATAGCAGACAAGTTAGCACAATTTATAGAGGATAGTATTTTTTTCATAAAACAAAGTGATTTCACTAAGTTAAGTGATGAAGAATTATTTTTATTAACTGGAGAAAAAGAGATTACAACTGGAGTTAATAAGTTGCATGATTTAGGAGTAAAAGTTGTAACTATAACTTTAGGTTCTAAGGGAACTTATTTAAGTGTTAATAAGGAAAATATAATAATTCCATCAATTAAAATTAAACAAGTGGATTCAACAGGAGCTGGAGATGCCTTTGTTGGAGCTATATTAAAACAAGTATCTGATATTGAAGACAAACAAAATATTAGATTTGAAGAGTGGAAGAATATAATTGAATTTGCTAACAAAGTAGGAGCAATAACATGTACAAACTATGGAGCAATAGCTTCTATGCCTAAATTAAGTGACATAAAGTAGCTATATCAATTAAATTAGTAACTAAAAAGGATAGTAAAGAAGGAGATTATTATTATGAAAAATAAAATTAAAAATGAAATTATGTTTGTTTATGAATATAACCATTCAATGGAAATTTAGAAATAATTACTTTGGAGGTTATGCTAGAATGGATAAAAAATTTAAAAAACAAAGGATTTCTAATAAAAATACTGAAGGCTTCAAAAATAGATATTTAAAGAATAGCTTTTTAAAAAGTGCTTTATCAGAACTATCATTAAAAAATATAACTATAATTAGAAGTTTTAAAGCTATATGCTTTATTTCAATTTTAACTACTTTCATTACTGGAATATCATCATTTGTTACTATTAATGCGACTCATAACAATCTTAAACTAATGTATACAAGTTGTCTTCAATGAGATATATTATTAAGCTCAATTAATATGCACTTAAATGATCTAAGGAATGATATTCCAAGCCAAATAGAGAATCCAAAAGAATCATATAGAAATAATATTAATAAGACAATTGATGGAATTTCTACAGATTTGACTCAATATAAATCACTGGAATTTACAGCTGATAATAGTGAAACAAATGAGCTTATAGATCAACTATTTATTACTTAAAAAAATAACTGTAGTGATATAACTAAAATTAAAAATAATGATATGCCTAGCGCCTACACAAAGATTTTAAATAAAACTAATTTTGAAAAAATAATTATAATTTTTCAGATGTGATTTCGTCAGCAGTTACTAAGAATAAAGCTGATGCGGAGCAATTATTTAATCAAATAGATAATGATTATGTAAAGGGAATTATTACTTTGATAGTGTTTTTTATTATTTCAATTATATTAATATTATTAATTGCAACTATGGTTATAAAATTATTAAAGAAATCTATCAGTTCATTTAACAGTATTTTAGATACTTTAGCTGTAGGAGATTTTACAGTTAAAATTGAAAGTGATGAAAAGTCTGAAATAGGATTAATGAAAAAGGAGCTAGCAGCTACTATAAATTCAATTTCTTATATATTAAAGTTAATTAAGGATGGCAGCTTGTTGACTTTAGAAAAGTCTAAATCACTGGCAACTGTATCAAAAGGAATGGAATCTACAATGCAGGAAGTTGCCGCTGCAATACACAGCATTGCTGAGGGTGCTACAATTCAATCAAATGAATTAATAGTAATAAATGATACATTTTCTAAGTTAGATGATGAAATTGTAAATATTGCGGCATCAATTAAAGATGTTGATGAAAACACTGAATCAGTTAATAATATGGCACAAAGCAGTAATACCCAACTATCTGATCTTATCGAAACAATAAATACTATTAGCAATTCATTTGATAATGTTAGTGGGAAAATTCAAGGTCTAGGTATAAAAATTTCAGAAATTAATAAGATAACAGATGTTATAAACAGTATTGCAGAGCAGACTAATTTATTGTCATTAAATGCTTCAATAGAAGCAGCTAGAGCAGGTGAAGCAGGTGGAGGATTTTCAGTTGTTGCTGATGAAATTAGAAAATTATCAGAACAATCAAAGAGCTTATCTAATGATATCAATAGGCTAATTAAAGATATTTCTAAGGAAACAAGTATCGTTGTAAGCATCACAAATGGGGTGAATGATGATTTAAAACAGCAAACAAATGTTATAGAAATTTCTGTTGATAATTTCAAAAAAATCATTAAAGCTATTAATGCAATTCTTCCACAAATAGAAGATATAAATTATACAGTTGAAAAAATTAATAATGAAAAAGATCAGATTGTTGAAACAATACATTCTACAGCTAATATATCAGAAGAAAACTCAGCTTCGTCAGAAGAAATAGCTGCTTCAACACAAGAGGTAACTATATCAGCTGAAAATTTAGCAAATACTGCACATTTACTCGCAGATAATTCTAGTAATTTGATTAAACAAGTTAATAAATTTAAATTAAAAGAAGATATTAAATAGTGTGATAATTTGGAATTCAACTGTAAACATTTAAGTGTATTATAAAATAAATTTAAATAAAAAAGGATTTGATATCATACATGTCAGCAACAATGAAAGATGTAGCAAAAGAAGCTGGAGTTGCACTTGGAACTGTGTCAAAAGTCATAAATAATATTCCTGTAGGTGAAGAATATAAAATAAAAGTGGAGAGAGCAATTAAAAAGTTAGGATATGAAGTAGATGTATATGCACGAGGGATGAAAAAACAGAAAACAGATACAATTGCACTTATTATTCCAAATTTATTAAACCCATTTTTTGCTTCTTTTTCATACTATTTAGAATTTGAATTAAGCAAGCATAACTTGAAGTTATTATTATGTAATTCAGATGGAAATGCTGAAAAAGAAATGCGATATATTAATATGGCAAAGCAAAATAAGGTGGATGGAATTGTTGGAATAACCTATAGTGATATTGAAAAAGAAGTATCTAATAATTGCAGATTTGTTTCTATTGATAGGCGTTTTAGTAATTTTAATATACCTTATGTTTCCTCAGATAATTATAAAGGTGGAGAACTTGCAGCAAAAAAATTAATAGAGACAGGTTGCAAAAATCTTGCATTTATTCACACCGGTTCCAATGTATATAGAGAAACCTATAAACGAAAACTTGGATTTATTGATACCTGCAAAAATAATGGAATTAACTATAAATTATTAGAGTTAATAGAGCCACACGAAAACATAGAAAGTGCTTGTTTAAAGTTCTTCGAAGAAAATATGTCTAATGGAAAGTTAATAATTGATGGAATATTTTTTAGTACGGATAATCTTGCATTAATAGTGAAAAAAATAATTGAATCTTACGGAGTCAGCATTCCGGAGGATTTAAGCTTAATTGGATATGATGGAATTAAACTGGTTCCAGAACTTGGATATTTTGTTTCAAGTATTCGTCAACCTGTTGATTTAATGGCAGAAAAATGTGTTGAAATAATGCTCTCATTGATAAATAAAAAAACTGTACAGGAGATTAATTATTTGCCCATTACCTTTGTGGAGGGTGGCACTACTAAATAATTATATACTCAGCAGATTTGAAATAATTCACCCTTGGAGAAATAATTTAACCTGTATTATTTTAAGTTCTTTGCGTGTATATTTTTATGCCATAAAAACAATGAAAAGTGAAAAATAATTTGATATGTTTCTTCAATTGTTACACAACGGGGGGCTACTTTAAATAATAGAATTGAATTAGATTTTAGTTTATTAGGTAAGGCTCGTAAATATGGAACTCAGCCAGTAGAGATTACTAGTGAAAATTCTTATTTTGGAGGTCAAATATTATGAAAGGATATATTTATAATAAAGATACTATGACAATAGCAACAATAATTAATAATGTTGTAGCTTGTAATGGTACTACAATAAAGGGTGACAGTCTTGCTGTATTAGGAATTGGTGAATATGTAATCACAGATTTAGAATTTAATGAAGGTGATATACTACCAGTTGACGTAATTGATAAAAGGTTAGAAATAACAATGTTATCTGCACAATAGTAAATTAATATGAAGTTAAGTTGGTTCACTATCTTCCTATTTCGTGCATAATCCTAGTAATTTAATTATCTTACAAATATCCCAAAAAGCAAGATTAAATAATTTATACTTTGCATATTAATATAGATTGAAAGGTGGAGAAAAAAATGAATCAAAAAAATAGAATGTTGGCGGGTCTGCCATATAAGGCATGGCTAGATGGACTTAGTGAAGAAAGGATGGAAAATAAGTTAAAAATATATGAATATAATTTACTTCGTCCAGATGAAACAGAAAAAATGAATAAGTTTATAAAAGATATACTTGGAAAAACTGATGATAATGTTTTTATAGAGCAACCATTTCATTGTGATTATGGTAAAAATATTGAAGTTGGAAACAACTTTTTTGCAAACTATAATTGCACTATTTTAGATGTTGGAAAGGTAATCATAGGAAATAATGTACAATTTGCTCCTAATGTTTCCTTATATACAGCAGGTCATCCAATTCATCCAGACTCACGAAATTCTGGATATGAATATGGCATTGGTGTAACAATAGGAAATAATGTTTGGCTTGGTGGAAATGTTGTTGTAAATCCAGGAATTCACATTGGAAATAATGTTGTTATCGGTTCGGGAAGTGTTGTCACCAAGGATATTCCAGATAATGTAATAGCTGTAGGAAATCCATGCAAGGTTATTCGTGAAATTACAGAAGAAGACCGTAAGTATTATTATAAAAATTATGAGTTTGATGTTGATGATTACAACAATTAGTTTGTTTTTAATTAAAGAGTTAGTACGCATATGTATGAGTAAAAATAGATAGAAGTTTGAAATATCACATTATTTAAGAAATTCAAGAATTAAAAGGTCAGTGTTTAAGTTGGGATTAAAAAGTAGACAAATTATTATTGGATATAAATAAAAAAGGATAGGATAGGAGGATTGAAGTGGAATTATATCAGTCACGACACTACCAAATTGAATATTGGAAACTGTAAGGCAATTTTGAAATCTATTTTTTCACTTGATTGAAAATTTGTAAGCTTAAATCTGTATCTCATTAGGTCACGAAGTTTCCTAATAGGTAAAGGCGACATAAAGCTACCAGCAACTTATAATACCAGCATTACAAATACATGTTAATTATTTAAGGCTATAGAAAAACTGTGTTAAATATAATTATAAGTGTGTGATTGAAAGATTTAGTGTGTAAAAAGAAATATTTATTTACTAAAAGTATGTGAGAAGCTTAAATTAGTAAAATATATTTTTTATTTACACGCTTTTTTGGCATAATAATTGCTTTTATATTTAGTTAACAAGTAATAAAATGTAAAGGTTATTTTCAGTAATTATAAATACGTGCTTTGAAATTTTGCCCAATAATTAAATAAAGTGACAAATTACTTTAAACTTATTAGCTAGAATAAGTGCATAATTAAAAATATAGATTAAAAGAAGGTATTAATTAATGAAGCAAATTGATAAGATTTATGACTATATATTATCAAATTCTAAAGAGTTTACTAAAGAAAAACTATTAAAAATCAAAGGTTTTAGTGCAGAAGAAGTTGGAGTGCACCTTGGAGTGCTAAGGAGCAATGCATCAAGAGAACTTAATATTCTTTGCAGGGAAAAGAAAATAATTAAGATTAGAAATAGACCTGTTCTGTATTTTGATAGAGAGCAATTTATAAAAATATTAAATGTAACGCTAAATGATGATTGCGATGAAATTATAGAAATTAGTAATTTTATTAGCGATGCATCAGATACTAAACAAGAAGATAAATCACCTTTCAATTCTTTAATTGGTTATAATATAAGTCTAAAAAATCAAATAGAACAAGCTAAAGCTGCTTTGTTATATCCACCAAATGGTCTTCATACATTAATAATTGGTAGTACAGGTGTTGGTAAAAGTTTATTTGCAAATATGATGTATGAATATTATAAGCATATAAAAGAACTACCTGAACATCCACCATTTATTATATTTAATTGTGCGGACTATTGTAATAACCCTCAACTTCTTTTATCTCATATATTTGGTCATGTTAAAGGTGCATTCACAGGTGCTGAAAAAGAAAAGGAAGGTATAGTTGAAAAAGCTGATGGAGGTATATTATTTTTAGATGAAATACATAGATTACCACCAGAAGGTCAAGAAATGGTTTTCTATTTTATGGATACAGGTAATTATAATAAGCTTGGAGAAACCGATAGGCATCGCAAGGCAACTGTATTGTTAATTGGAGCTACAACAGAAGATCCCAATTCTACTTTACTTAATACATTTATTAGAAGAATTCCTATAACTATAAATATTCCTGCTTTTGAAGAAAGACCTATAGATGAAAAGATAGAATTGGTACAATATCTGATTTCGAAGGAAGCTCAGAGAGTAAATAAAACTATTAAAATTTCATCAGAAGCTATAAAAGCTTTAATAGGTAGCACTACATATGGAAATGTTGGACAATTAAAATCTAATATACAATTAATTTGTGCAAAAGGCTTTTTTAATTGTATTAACACAAACAAAAATATTGAGATAAATTTAGCACTATTACCTCTAAATATAAAAAGTGGAATATTAACATTTGGAAATCAAACTAAAGATAATACAACTACGTGGAATATGATGCCTAACAGTATTACTATCAAACCTGATGGTAATAAAACATTTTTAGAAACAGATGATTATGAAACACCATTTAATATTTATAGCATAATAGAGAATAAAACTTCCCTTCTTCAAGAAGAAGGCATGAATGATGAAGAAATAAAGAGTTTTATAACTACAGATATAAATATTCATTTAAAACAGTTTTATGATAGGTTTAAGAATGATGTAAATCGCAGAGAAGGACTATTAAAGATTGTTGATAAAGATATTGTTGATTTTGCAGAAGAAATAAAAATATTAGCTGAAAATAAATTAAATAAAAAACTAAATGAAAGATTCATTTATGCTACAAGTCTTCATTTTAGTGCATTATTTAATCGTATTAAGAAAAATACTGTTTCTTTTGAATCAAATATTGATTTATCAATATCAACTGAAAGTAAAGAATATGAGGTGGCTAAAGATATTCATAAACTTATAGAAAAAAATTTTAATTTTATTATACCTAATGTAGAAATTGAATATTTAGCATTACTTTTGAATTCAATACAAGAGTCATCTCGTCAAGAAAGAGTGGGCATTGTAGTAGCTGCACATGGCTCAAGTATTGCTACAAGTATGGTTGGTTTAGCTAAAAAACTTTTTGATGCTGATAACATTTTAGCTGTTGATATGCCACTTGAAATGACTCCTTCTGATATCTTAGAAATTGTTATTGAAAAAGTTAAAGCAGTTAACGAAGGGAAAGGAGTTTTGCTTTTAGTTGATATGGGATCTCTAAACAGTTTTAGTGATGTTATTACTGAAAAAACTAATATTATTACTAAAAGTGTTGATATGGTATCTACCCCATTAGTATTAGAAGCTGTTAGAAAATGTTCTGTTTGTGATACAGATCTAAAGTCTGTTTATTCATACTTGCTTACTGATTTTAGGGGATATACTAATAGCATAACTGCAAAATTGCCTCAAGAAAAAAAACAACAGGAAAAAGTTATAATTACTATTTGTTCTACTGGAAAAGGTGCAGCAATTAAACTTAAAGAATTAGTAGAAAATGTTACGAATAATATTGGTTCTGAAAATATCAACATTATTTCACTTGGATTGAATAACTTAACTAAGTCCATTAGTGAGATCTCTGAAGAAAATAATATTTTAGCCATTATAGGTATTGCAAACCCTAATCTTGGGATTCCTTTTATATCCATAGAGCAATTGATTGACGGAACTGGAGAAAATATTTTAATAAGTATTATAGAAGGGAAGAATGTTGGAACTGTTATTGGTAAAGGAGATAAACAAATAATTTTTAAAAATCTCTGCATACAAACTCTTGCTGAATTTATAACATTTCTTAATCCTAAAAAAATCTATTCTTTATTAGATGAATTTGTGAATTCAATTGAAAAATCAGTGAATATAAATTTTGAAAATCCAGTTAAATTAAGAATTATGTTTCATGTTGCATGTGCGCTAGAAAGAATGCTTCTAAACAATGGATTAACATATGATAATGACGATTTAGAATTTGATAGACAAACGATACAATCATTAAAAGAAGCCAGTTTAATTTTTAAAACTGCATTATCAATAAATTTAACAGATGATGAGATATATTACATTGCGGACATTATAAATTTGTGTTAATTTTTTAAAATTAAAGAGATAACTGTGTTAAATATAGTTACAAGTATGTAATTTGAGAATTTAGAGTGTAAAATAAAATATTTAGTTATTAAAAAATGCTTAAAAAGCCAACTTTGAAACAATATATTTATATTTACACTCTTATTTGGCATGCTAATTGCTTATATAGATAGTATAGAAGAAATATATGTAGTAGTGAAAGGATGATGAAATAATGATCTCAGTAATAATAGGTACTCATGGTATGTTTTCAGATGAAATCCTTAAATCAGCAGAAATGATTTTTGGAACTCAAGAAAATATAGGTAGCGTTACCTTTAAGCCAGGTGAGGGGATAGAAAATTTAATAGAAAAATACAACAACTTGATAAGTGAGTTAGATTCAAAGGATGGCGTTTTATTTATGGTAGACCTTTTTGGAGGAAGTCCATTTAATGCAGCAAGTATAATTGCAATGAAAAACGACAATATGGAAATTGTAACAGGAGTTAATCTTCCAATGATCTTAGAGGTTTTGGGAAGCAGAGATTTTTCAACTGTCTCAGAATTATTAACAATTGCAGAAAGTTCAGGAAAAGAAGCTGTAAGAGTTTTAACTAAAAATCTTCAAACAGATATAGAAGATGAGTTAATGTAAATTAAAAAAGCAGTTAAAGAAAGTTACATGTAATTTTATATAAAAAATAATATAAAAAAGTGAGGTACAAGAAATGGAAATTAGTTTTGTAAGAATAGACGACAGATTAATACATGGACAAGTTGCAACAGTTTGGACGAAGGACAGTGGATGTAATAGAATAATGGCTTGTAGTGATGAAGTTGCAAAGGACGACCTAAGAAAACAATTAGTAATTCAAGTATCTCCACCAGGGATAAAAGCGTATGTACTTCCAATAGAAAAGGCAATAGCTGCATACAAAGATCCTAAATTTGATAGTTTTAAAACTTTATTTTTATTCACAAATCCTACAGATGTACTTAGGATGGTTGAAGGTGGAGTAGATATTAAGTCTGTAAACGTTGGTGGTATGTGTTATAAAGAAGGTACAAAGCAAATCACAAATGCATTATGTGTAAGCCAAGCTGACATTGAAGCATTTAAGAAGCTTAATGAAAAAGGTATTGAACTAGAAATAAGAAAGTTAGCAAAAGACAACAAGATTAACATGATAGATAAATTGAAGGAGTTAAAACTTATATAGATATAAAATTAAATTTTTATATAATTAAAAAAGAAAGAGAGGAATTATAAATGAACACTTTACAATTAATTTTATTAATAATAGTTGCAGCAATTGCAGGTATGGGAAGTGTGCTTGATGAAGCACAATTTCACAGACCATTAGTTGCATGTACACTAGTCGGACTTGTACTTGGAGATATTCAAACAGGAATTATATTAGGTGGAACACTTGAAATGTTAGCACTTGGATGGATGAACGTTGGTGCAGCAATGGCGCCAGATGCAGCCCTTGCAAGTGTAATTTCAGCAGTGCTTGTAATCGTTGGACATCAATCAATTGGAGCAGGTATAGCAGTAGCAATTCCAATTGCTGCAGCAGGACAAGTACTTACTATATTTGTAAGAACAATAACAGTATTTTTTCAACATTTAGCAGATAAATATGCACAAACTGGTAATACAAGAGGCATAGAAATGTGTCATTTCTTAGGATTATCACTTCAAGGAATCCGTGTAGCTGTACCAGCTGCAATAGTAGGGGTACTTGCAGGTACAGATGCAGTAAATGCAGCACTTGCAGCTATTCCACCAGTAATTACAAGAGGACTTCAAGTATCAGGTGGATTTATAGTAGTTGTAGGATATGCAATGGTACTTAACATGATGAATATTAAGTCATTAATGCCATTCTTCTTTATTGGGTTCTTAATAGCAGCGTTTACTGGTGTTAACTTGATTGGTTTTGGAGCAATAGGTGCTATTTGCGCTATATTCCACATTCAATCAATAGCAAAAGAAGGTAAAGTAGCAGTAGCTGGTGGCCTTGATGATATTGATGATTCAGAATTAATGTAAATTAAAAAAGGAGGATAAGATAATGAGTGAAAAGAAATTAAATAGAAGTGATATAGTAAGCATGTTTATTCGTTCAAATTTTCTTTTAGGGTCATTCAACTTTGAAAGAAATCAGGCTGTAGGATTTTGTGTAACATTAATACCAGTTTTAAAGAAATTATATAAAGGTGATGAGTTAAACCAAGCGTTAAAAAGACATCTAGAATTCTTTAATACTCATCCATATGTGGCTAAACCAATTATGGGAATAACAGCAGCAATGGAAGAACAAAAAGCAAATGGTGCTGATATTAGCGAAGCATCAATAAGTGGTGTTAAAATAGGACTTATGGGACCTCTTGCAGGAGTTGGAGATCCAATATTCTGGGGAACAGTAAGACCGGTACTTGGAGCACTCGGAGCAGGGCTTGCACTTACTGGAAGCATTCTTGGACCATTAATATTCTTCTTGGGATTTAATGCAATAAGACTTGCAACAAATTGGTATGGAATGTTTTATGGTTATGAAAAAGGTACACAATTAGTTTCTGATATGTCAGGAAATAAGCTTAGATATCTTACAGAAGGAGCATCAGTACTTGGACTATTAGTTATAGGTGGTCTTATTTCAAAATGGACAACTATTAATATACCATTTGTTCTTTCTAAATATACACAAGCTGATGGAAAAGAAGTTGTTACAACTGTTCAAAGTGTATTAGATAGTTTAATGCCAGGATTAGTTCCACTTCTATTAACATTTGCATGTATGTACTTATTGAAGAAAAAAGTCAATCCATTGTTAATCATATTTGGATTATTTGCAGTAGGTATTTTAGGAGTTGCTTTAGGTATATTACAATAACCTTAAGTTTAACCAGTGACTTATTTAAAAACTATAGTATAAACCAATTTTCACAATAAAATAGCGTAGATTGCCAAATTATAATAGATTGAGATATAAATCTATTATATTATAATCCGGAGATCTATGCTATCACATTAATGAAACCATATGAAAAATCTAATCACAAAGTAAACGTTATCTGAAACGAGAAGGTTTTTATAATACAGTAAATTCATATGAGGTCTTTAATAGAAGTACAAAATGTAAATTACTTAAAAATTATATTTATAAGATTATTAATTCATTTAAGGAATAAAAAAGATAAACAT
>Ga0209281_1000198_pt1 | contig 136459 bp, 137 predicted proteins | sample MedtruBG_FD_187514 | JGI IMG/M metagenome (GOLD analysis project Ga0209281, IMG submission 187514) | Root nodule microbial communities of legume samples collected from California, USA - Medicago truncatula BG (SPAdes) (version 2) | ecosystem: Host-associated > Plants > Roots > Nodule | place...
TTTGTGTCGCAACATAAACCTAACATATTGGAGGCATCTATGCTATTTTTTTATAAAATTTTATTAAAGTAATCTATGGATTTATATCCATAGAAATATTTCTCAAATTAATGCACAAGTCAAGTTAAATATATTAATTATCTACCAAAAATTTATTATTAAAGAATTAAGGAAATATGGTAAAATATTTAATTATATATTGACTCTAACATCATGTGAGGCATTATTCTTAATTTGTCATTGCAATGATATTTCTTAGGAGGCTGATTTATGTTTAGAATTGGTGACTTTTCAAAATTAACAAGAGTATCTATACGTATGCTCAGATATTATGATGAAGCAGGACTTTTCAAACCTGCAAAAATTGATGCTTTTACTGGGTATAGATATTATTCAGCAAAGCAAATTACAACTCTTAATCTAATTGTATCTCTTCGTGATATGGGTTTTAATATTTCTGAGATAGCAATAGCTATACATGAACAATCTGAAGAAAATCTAAAAGATTTACTTATTAAGAAAAAAAAAGAAGTAGAAAGTAATATTGAATCTGAAAAAGAAAAACTCCGAAAAATCAGCTTCACAATTAAAGATTTAAAAAAGGAGAGAGTTAATATGAATTATAATGTAACATTAAAGTCTGTACCTAAATACAAAGTTATTTCATTAAGAGATACTATACCCGCATATGATGCTGAAGGCATGCTTTGGCAAAGATTAGGAGGTTTCATTATGAAGAAAAAAATACCTTGTGGTGATATAGCCTATGCAACTTATCATGATGAGGGCTATAAAGAAGGACCTGTTGACGTTGAAGTTATCATGAGCGTCAAAGAATTATTTACTAATGAAGAGGGATTCGAATTTAAAGAGACCGAACCATTAGAACAAGCTGCCAGTATTTTTGTTCCAGGTGATTATTCAAATCTTACACCTGCATATATCTACCTAGCTAAATGGATTGAAGAAAATAATTACAGCATTTGTGGCAACGCTCGCCAGTTATGTATTAAGGGTCCTTGGAATGAACAAAATCCAAATGATTATTTAAGTGAAATTCAAATGCCTATAAAAAATATTAATTAAACTAAGTTTTTAGAGCCCACTTAGGGCTCTCTCCTTCATAGTTAATAATTTAAATTAGAACTACGGGAAAATACTCGAAACATTTTCAAACGATTTTAGTATCCAATATTTCCCCAATACCTTTCCACTATCCATTAATTATTTCAGCTTTAAGTAAACTACTTTTAAAAAGTATAATTTGTTTATTCTCACTATTTAAACTCACAGATATTTCATCATCTTTTAACCATTCATACAACCTATTCATATCTTTACTACTAATTTGGATAGTCTCATGTAAAGAATCTACGCTAAATTTCATAATTTTATCACTTGATATAAATTCAATGGATATTTGTCTAGACATATTCTTATTCATAATTTACACTTATCACAATCCCTTGTATACATTGTAAAGTAGCAATGTTCATAAACGATTAAAGACTTAAACTTTTATCTTTCACCCCTAACATATCTTCTTATAATTCATAATTTATTAAAATGTTTACTATGAAACTAATCTATTTATATTACAATCTCATACTACATATGCATTGTATTATAGTACAAGATTTTCACATAATTCACCCTCATTTTTAGAATAATTTAGACTTTTTTACTCGTAAACAATATATTCATTATAAATTAAATTTAAAGTTACAATTAAATATAATTGATTTGAATATAAATTCTGATTATTATGTCATTATACAATAATAATTGTATAACGATTTTCTTTGCCAAATAATACTTCATACCTTATAATTTATCTATAAATGTCTGTAAATTTTATCAAAAGAGGTGTTATTGTGGCATATACAGAAATATTAAGGCTTAAGCAGAAGATATTCTTTAGAAAAACTTTACTTAATTGCTTGCTGCTTTTTTTTCTTCCCAAAAATAAATTTATTATTTCATTATCACAAAATTTAGACAAACACATTGCTCTTTACCAAAAATATTTAAATTATCAATATTTTTTTAATAATAATATTATATAAAATATAATTAATTGCAACATAAATAATAGTTCGGTAAATTGTAATATTTTAGTTAGAAATTTTATTGGAACAAATAAATAAAAATACAGTCTGGTCAGACTGCATTTTCTACCTAATATAATTTAAAATTACAATTACAATTACAATTACAACAATTTTGTTACTATATTTCAAAACTCTACTCTATAAAGATTTTACATACCATACATCACATTCATAATGTTCAGTCTCTATTATAGGTTTATCGAGCTGAACAAATCCATTCTTCTGGTAAAATTTATTGGCCGCAACCATGTTATTGAATGTTTCAAGATAACATTTCTCATAATATTTTTTTGCAAAATCCAATGATATTTTCAACAATTCCTGTGCTATTCCAGTCCCTCTTGCTTCTTTTAGCGCATACATTTTCTGCAGCTCACATATATTCTGAGCATTTTCTAATGGACCTATACCGCATCCTGCTATAATTTTATTATCTTTTTCAACAACCCAATATTTTGACTTTTTATTTTGATAAACTTGATAAAAACAACCTAAATTAGGATCTGACCAAGCACATCCTGGTTTATTTGCGCCAAATTCTACTAAACATGTTCTTATTAGTGTTTCAACTTCTTTGTTGTCTTTTTCTTCTATTTCTCTTATTAACATAAATCCCACCGTAAATTGTGTTAAAAATATCTGTCAACTATTATATCATACATGAATTTAATAACCTAAAACACATAATTATTAAATTGTTTTTATTTTACTACTAATATGATTAGTATCGTTTAATGACATAATTGACGGCGTTAATTCATCATTAAAGTTTATTGTGTTTATACATGTATTTCCAAGTGAGATTTTATGATACATTGTCATATCCCATTCAAATATCCCAATAAGCCCAGCTTTAATAATTCCACCATGTGCAACAATTATTATTTTCTTTCCTTTATGTTTTGAAACAATGTCAAGAATACACTTTGATGCTCTATTCGCAGCATTCCTAATACTTAAATCTCCACCTGAAATATAACTTTCTACTTTGTCTGTTCTCCAAGCCTTAAATATTTCAGAATATTTTTCACTTATCTCATGTATAGTCAGCCCCTCCCATTCACCAAAATTTATTTCTCGTATTTCTGGAGCTGTTATAACCTCTTTATCCGTATCAGATGCTATTATATTTGCTGTTTTTAGTGCTCTACTAAGAGGGCTTGTATATATATAGTCAAAATCACCATTAAGACGTTTTTTCAATAATCCCGCCTGTTTAATCCCTTCTTCTGATAAATCAATATCAGTACATCCCTGAAATCTACCTTGCGTATTCCACTCTGTTTCTCCATGCCTGATAAGTAATAATGTTGTCTTCATGTCTTCCCTCTTTCTACATTGATATTTTATTAAATAAATCAGTGCTATATTTTTGAATATCTAATAGGTTTATTATATTATATTTTTCTTTAACTCCTTTAAAGTATTCTGAAATTAGACTTTTATCTATTATTATCCCAAAATCTTCGTCTTCTAAATCTGTTTGATATATATTTTTTGTTCTTGATAATATCCAGGGGGCTTCATTTTGAGTCATTTGTTTAATAATTTTCCCACTATAACAACCATAAAATTTTATTACACTTTCAACAATATTTCGTTCAAAATCATCCAAAGTTAATTTGTCATTACTTAAAATACTGCGGTGAGCCTCTTTATAACCAAATATTTTATATCTTTTACGTATACTTACATAAATAGGTCCTTCAATAGCAGCTTTACAATCCTCTTGAAAAATAAAAGTGTTTGTAAACATGTAATAAAAGCTCTGTACATAGTATAATAATTTTTGTATAGTTAATTCTGTAAAGTCCTCACCCCTAATCAAAATATATTTTATTACAGCCTCCATTTTCACTTCAATAACTTCTGCATTTAATAGATTTCTAACTGCCTGCCTACTTTTACTGTAACTAATTGCATCTAATCTTTCTCTGTTTGTCTGTAGCATTATTGAATAATAATCTATGCTTTCATATACTTTTTCAAGTACATTAGAATGATCATTTAGAGGCATATCTCCATTCAAATATCTTTTTAGCGTATCACTCTTCCATCCTAGCAATATAGATAATCTTTCATCATTTATAGAATATTTAACTAATATATTCTTAATTTCCACAATACTAATAATATTGTGCATTTTTTTATATTGTTCATATAAGACATTCAAATTGTAATCGCAGATATCGGAAATGAAAATTTCGTTGCTACACACTACGCAAATGGCTTCTTTTGCCTGAAAATTTATTTCTTCATTATTTAAAACAAAATTTTTCTGATTTCTTTGCAATTTATACTTTCTATTACTCATACAATGTTCACAGTATGCTAAATTCTTCATATATATCCCTCCTTTTAAGGTTGGAACTAATAATTCTATTTAAAAAGGTATGCACTTGGTTTATTTCTCTGATGCATTGATACTATAATTCTATATTCTTCTAAATCACTATGTATTATATTAAATTTTAAATATATATCAACCAATTCTTTTTTACCTTCAATGTTATATAATTCTTCCTGAGAACAAAAGACATATAAATTATTTTGTTCTATACCATCTTTCATATTTTGAAGTCCATAACAAAAATCTATATACTTTAAATTAAATAAAATATGCGCACGTTTATTTTCGTTTACATTATATTCCTGAATAAATTGTATATTTTCAAACTTATTATCTTCAAAAGATATTGTATATCTATCCTCTAAAGCACAATCTCTTATAATCTCCACTAGATTTTTGATCTGATTCTCTGAATAGTTTTTTAATAACATTTTTTCACCACCTTAGCAAAATATAGATTATACTTCACATAACAAAAGGGTATCATCTAAAAGTATGTGTGTCAATAAAAGCCGAAAACATGAATTTTCTTTATATTTAACGTAAAAATAGAGGATAATAAAGATTATTCTTCATTATCCCCTGTACATTATTATTTTAATTTCTTACTATTTTCCGAGCAATTTTATTCTGCTTCATTCATAATTCCAAGTTTATCGAAAATCATGAAACAAATGCTTATTAACATTGCTATAATTGTAGCTAATCCCATTCCTTTTAGCTCGATAGTCCCTAGCGTTAGTTTTATACCACTTAATCCTACTATAAATACTACTGATGTAAGTATTAAATTTCTTGATTTAGCGAAATCAACTTTTTCTTCAATGAAAGTTCTCAAACCTGATGTTGCTATTGTTCCAAATAATAAGAAGCTAATCCCTCCTATAACTGGTGTAGGAATTGTACTAATAAGTGCTGACATTTTCCCCGAAAATCCTAGAACAATAGATATTAATCCTGCTCCTAGGATTACATATACACTATATACTTTAGTTAGCGCTAGAACTCCTATATTTTCACCGTAAGTTGTTGTTGGCACAGAACCAAACATTCCTGAAATAATTGTTGATAACCCATCCCCTAATAAAGATCTGTGAAGTCCAGGATCTTTTGCTAAGTCCTTACCTACAATGCTGCTTGTAACTTTTAAATGCCCAACATGTTCAGCTACTACAACAAAAGTTGCTGGTAGTATTGTTAATATTGCATTCATATTAAAATGAGCAACTTTTATGTTCGGTAATACAAAGAAGCTTGCATTATTTACAGTACTAAAATCTACTAGTCCCATACAAAATGCTGTAATATATCCTACTATTACTCCGATAAGTATCGGTATAACTTTTAAGAATCCTTTTAATAATACATTACATAAAATCACTGTACCCAATGTTACCATTGAAACTATTACCCATGTTACATTTAAAGTAGGTGAATTACTTAATCCTACTGGAAATCCTGCTTGATCAGCTGCGTTACTAGCAAGCTCTAGACCTATAATTGTTATTATTGATCCCATAGCTGCTGGTGGAAACAATTTATTTATCCATCCCATTCCAGTATATCCTACAATAATTGCTATTACTGAAAATGCTATTCCAACAAATACAAATCCACCTTGTATAGTTTGGAAATCATAACCTTGGCTATATAAAAGTAAAACTGGTGAAATAAATGCGAAACTTGATCCTAGATAAGCTGGAACCCTCTTTTTAGTTATAAATGCATATAGTAATGTACCAATACCATTAAAAAATAGGACTGTAGTTGGATCAATTTTGAAAATAAGTGGCACTAAGACTGAAGCTCCAAACATTGCAAATAAATGCTGGATACTTAATGGAATTGCCTTCTTTAAAGATACTTTCTCTGTTACGTCTACAAAATCTTTTTCATTTTTAATATTACTTGTCATAAGTTCCCCCTTCTTAGTTTCTCTGAACTAAATTAAAAGTATGCTTTACAAAATGTAACACAAATCTATGTATTTTGTCAATAACATTATAATATTTTCACTTGATTATTTAAAAATTTTGCAAACATTAAACCCATTTTTATTAATTTCTCTCATTTCTATATTCTTATCTAAATGCATACAATATACCTTTTCCCTATATTCCATAGGTATTTTATCGCAAAGTTTTTTCAAGGATAAGTGACCGTTCCCCTCGTAGTCTAAACCACAAGTATCTTGGTAAACTCTATGGATTTCTCCACTTATTAATTGTTCAACTATATTGTCACTAATTTTGTTTGTATCACCACTATAATATATCTTTTTATTATTAAAGTTTAATAATAATCCATAAGTTGGTATTGAGCCTGAATGAGAAGTTGCTAAGAATTCTATCTTTTTTATAATTAGTTCCTCATCATTAATATCTATCTTATCAGTGCTATATAAGTAATACATTTTTTCATTTACACCTATACAATTTAAAAAATTCGCAATCAATTTTTTCTCTGGAAACAAGATAATAACTGTAGCCTTTAAATTATAATATGAATAAAAAATTATATCTCCAAGGCTTCCAATATGATCTGGATGAGTGTGTGTGATTGCAATATAGACTTTTTTTATTCCCTCCAGTATTTTTAACTCCTGTAATTTACTAAAAACAGTTCCACCACAGTCAATAATGAATAAACTATTATTTTCCTTAATAAAGGCACTTGTATTTCCTAGTTCAGTATTAAAGGCGCTTCCAATTCCTAAAAAATTTAATTCCTCCAAAATCCATCACTTCTCCTTTATGTCCTAATTAACAGTTAAATATTTTTTCTCATCTAACAACCTAGTTTATTATTATCCATTTAATAAGGTTCTAATGCGTTTTATATCAATATTTTTAGTAATTGTATTCTTAATTAATATATTTCAATTTATTATCTCACTAAATTATGTTGTAAATTGCATTACTTTTTTATCTTGCCATAATTTTGCCACAGTCTTGTTATATTTTTGTTATATTTGAACATTATAATAGCATTAAGCATTATTATTTATCCCGTATTAAAAATGCTTATAACAGTATTACCAAAAGAATGACTTATTCCCCTAAATAAGTCATTCTTTTTATTGTTTAAAATCTTTTTACGCATATAAGTACATGTCCTATAACTTATGTAATTACTAGTATATTTTCATTCATATTTTCATTAAATAAAATTTCTTTCATCGACCCAAAAATTATTTTTTTATTATACTCAACTGCCATCATTCCAATAAAACTAATTTGTGAATTCATTAATTTACTTTTAAATACCATAATGGTCTTATAATTAGTTTCAAGTATTGCCTTAATAATATCTCTTTCATATGCATTTTGCATTTTCTCTTCTCCTTTGTTACATGTCCTTAACTTTTAATTCGCAAATTCTTTTTTAAATCTGACAACATTTTTTACTAATCTAAAATCATTTCTTAAAGTCCAATTCTTCATATGCATCAAAATACACTTATACTTATACTTATACTTATACTTATACTTATACTTATACTTATGCGGTTCTCAACAATAAAAAAACACCTTCTGTATATCAGTCTTTAACACGATGTACAAAAGATGTTTATCTAATAATTCAATTTAATGTTTATTGGTATAAAATCATATTTGTTGCCTTACTTTGTAAAGGTTACACAACCTCAACCCCGGTAAAATTCCCCTATGATACTTTATTCTTAAGTCTTAATTTATCAGCAATTATTGCTATAAATTCACTATTTGTTGGCCTGCCTTTATCATTATGAACTGTGTACCCAAATAATCTGTTTATAGCCTCAGACTGCATTCTTACTAACTTTAAGACTACAAGGTAATATAAATTTCTAACCCAATAAATTAGTAGTTTATACACGTAATATATTGGCTTAATATATAAAATATTTATTTGTATAATAAGATACCTTTTTTACCAACTTTACAATAGTTATTTTAATTGATCCATCTATTCAAAAAATTCCTACATTATATATATAATTTTTCTTACCATTTTCTAATCTCTCTTAATATTCTCTGATTCATTTCTTCTACTTCTTCTTTACTTAATTTCTTTTTTCTAATTGCATTAGCAAATATAGCAATAATCTCTTACCAATCATTAATTCTATCAGCATGCAAATTTATATCTCTCAATAATTCTTGAATTCTCTTATCCATCATTGATCTCCCTGACCTACTTGCCATAGTAATTATCATCTTATTTATATTTGTTTAATTCATTTTTAATATACTCATTAATAGATTTTTCTTCATCTTCAAATATTTTTGCTAATTGCAATATAGTTTCTTGCTCTTTTTCCGGAAGTCCTTTTATTGTATCTTTTATAGTATCTATATCCAAATTACTCATAAAAAATCACCACCTTAATATTATTATAGTCATAAAAATTTAATTTTAAAATATTATTATTGTATATCTCTATCTTTTTTGCTGAATCTTTTTCGCAATTTTTCATACAAATGATGTAAGGCAGTAAATTATTTTACTGTCTTTAGTTATTTATCTTTCAACTTTTTAATATAATGATATCGGTTGAATATTTTCACTCCTATATAATATAAAAATACAGCCAAATTAATGACTGTATAAATTTGTCTATACCTAATCCTTTTTCGGTAAAGTAATCATAAATCTTGTTATATCCTCATTGCTATCAACAAATATATTCCCATTATGATTTTTTAATAAATCTTTTACGATACTCAAACCATATCCATGATTCTTATCATGATTGTTCTTTGTAGTGAAACCAGCATTAAAAATCTTATCGATAATTTCTTCTGGAATTTTTTCTCCATCATTTTCTATAGTTATTATTATATTCTTCAAATCTTCAAACGACTTAGCAATTAAAGTTCCTTTATTCTTCATAGCCTTTATCGCATTATTAACTATATTAATTATTATCCTATATAATTCTATTTCAGATATTGTAGTCAATTTATAATTAGCTTTATCATCTAATATCATTTTTATATCATCGCTAGTAACGTGTCTTGTAGCAAGTGATAATAAAGATGTACTATCTATATTATTTTCATTCATATTTGTATTATATTGATTTATAATACTTTTTAACAAACTAGCTACATCATTATATTTATCCATATCAGCTAATTCATGTAAACAAGCCATTTGTAATCCATAATCATGTTTTATATTTTTTAATTCTTTATTTTTACTTGATAAATTTCTATTTAATTCATATATTTCTTTAGCTTTTAATATTATTTTCCTAAAGATTGCTATTATAAATACCAAAAAAATAAATAAAGTTACAAATACAATATCACTTAATATTGGATTATCCTTATCGTAAGAAATCCAATATAAAGAAATCAAAAAATCAGGAAGAAAACCTAGTATAATTCCATAGCTAATTGATATATTTTCATGTGATAGTAGTACATATATCTGTTTTATTTTATTTATAAATTTTAAACACAAAATCATTAGAATTAATTGTGATATATAAAGAAGTCCTATATTTATTATGTTAATATATTCAATAAACAAATCATTTATATTAAATATCCCATATAGTAAATTGCCAAATATAAATATCCAGATAGCCATAATTGAATATACTAAACTATATGCAATCAAAGCTTTAGTATACATTTTTCTAAAAAATAATGATATTATAACCATAGATGTTATATGTGTAACAAATATACAAATAGAAAAATTACCAAATACGTACGGAATAGCAAAACCAATTATCGTAAGTAAGATTATGCACATAACTCTTTTACTCTCTATTAATCTATTTATATCTAAACAATAGCATGTTATTAAAACAAATAACATGCTTTGTACTACTGACGTTATAATGTCAATAAAATTCATTTCTAATTCACATCCCTTTTTACCTTACGATGCTTTATTCTATCTTAAATTCTTCATTGATTCTGGTATATTCTCTACTCCAGCTGTTAGATATGATGCCGTACAAGCTCTAGTCATCCTATTTGAAATATTAAATAATATGTTTGCAAAAAAGTTTTTAATCCTCATATAATTCACCCTCCATACTTATAAAACGTTTTAAAACAATTAGGAAGAATAATCAAATTATCTAAAAGAATTTTTAGATAATAAAATTAGGGATGTAAAATTAGAAATAACAATATTAATTTAGAAAAATTTTATATATAATCGAGTTGTATGGTTATTCAGCCTAATTATGTTTATATTTACATTTTAAACCTAACTAAACAACTATTCAACAAATTTAATACACAAAATTATCCATTTTTTCGTACAATTATACTATCATTTTACCTTTTTATACAAAATAACGTCATATTCTTAATATTACTTTATTATTAATACATTTTATATATCAATAAAAAAATAAGGTAATAAACAATATTTCTATTATCTATTACCTCATTAAAAATAATTATTGAGCTTGTAAAAATTCCTCATAGCTTTCTATTTTATCCTCTACATTTGTTTTCTTTAGCCAACTGTTATATTTTTGTATAACTTCTTCTACTGTTTGCAAATCAAGTTCATTTTCCTTTTTACCTTTATGTTCAGCATACAAGTTAATTTTGATTAAATTTCCCATACTTATTTCACCTCACTTTATAACAATATATTATTCTATGTATATAACACTAATTTTACCTTATAAAAAAAATAGGGTAATAAAGATTTTATTCTCTATTATCCTTATTTAAATTTAATGCTTAAAAAAGAATTTTGTGCTTATCTTAGGAGTCTAATGCTATTGCTGTTAGCTCAATTTGTAATTTCATAATAGCATAATTTCGTGTTTTATACAAGACTATTTTTATAGGAATTATCATATTTAATTATTATTCTAAAAATTTTCTTAATTTATTCGCTCATTTTGTCAGCTATAGTATCAACATTTTCTTCAATTTTACCTATTTTATTATCCATATTAGATATTAAATTTTGTTAGTTAATACTAGTGTGTTATTTTTTAACATTACTAAATCAATTGGCTGTTTTGGTCTTCCCATAATTTACACCTCACTTCTTTACTGCTCATTTCAATTTAATTTATAAAGGGAGTTTTTGCAGCAAAACAGAGCACCAACGACATTCTAAGCCATGCTCAAAACTTTTTTGCACCCTACCCAGTTAACTATTGCAAATATTTTATTTCGGAATGGGAAAATAAAATGAAGAAAATATTCAAAAAATCACATCAATCATTTTATTTATATTACTACTTACAACAGTAATTAGTTCTAAGGGAGCTTTTGCAGCAACAACTAGTTGGGGTATTAAGCTTACTCAAGTGGCTAGTGGTGTATCACTACAGTACTTATAATCTAGTAAATACTACTACATGCTTCTTGTAATACTTTCTTTTGTTCAGTTGTCATAGTAGCAACTTCATTATTTGACTCAGATACTTTAATAATTTCAAATGTCAATTCTCCTCTAGCATAAATCTCTTGCAATATTTGTTTATTAGTTCCAGAATATAAATTTCTCTTCAAAAAATACAAATGTGATGACAAGCGATTATTACAGTTAATTCCACTGCCAATATCCCTCACAATTTCACTTCCATCTTTCATAGCACAAATTCCTGCCACATAAATATTTCCTTTAACGTTCATTTTGTTTTCATAATATAATCCTTTCTTATTACATCGGCACTCTAGTAGCAGAACACTTATTTTTTAATTTTCTCAATATTTCTATTGATTTTTATTTGCTTTTACTATACAGTTAAGGTATTATGGGTTTATTATAATTTTTTAAATAAAAAATGTAATGAAAAGGCTCTTTAGCTTCTAACTAAAGAACCTTAACTTAGTATACAAATTGCACTATATACTATCTTCTATATTAGTTACCACTTAATCCCCAACATTTACTGTCAGGTGTATACCCTCTTTTTTTGGCTTCATTTAATGTTAACTCTCTTGTTGTATCTCCATTACAATTAGGTGTTGTGTGATACTTTGTACCGTTAATACTTACATAAACCATTCTACTATTATCACTAATAACACCTGTACTCTTTACCCAAGATGGTATATTATCTGTCATTGCTCCATCTGCACCTAAATAATAACTTCCTATAAATTGACTTTTAGCCATATATCCATCTGAATAGAAGTAATACCAGTTTCCATTTATGTATTGCCATCCTGTCGCATAAGAATTGCCTTCTGCATACCAGTATTCAACATTATCTTGTCTCCATTCTGCTGATGCACCTATCGAACCAAATCCTAATAAACTAACACTTAATAATCCTATGCATATTACTTTCTTAATAATTTTCTTCTTCATTATCATCCACCCCTTATAATAGTATTCCTTACAATTATAATATATTGAGGTAATTATTTCAAAATAATATCACAAAAAATTCCGCCTAATATTAACAATTACATAACATTTCTTTAATTTGCCTTTCAGCTGCTATCAATTCTTTACATCTATCAGATATAGCCTTTCGTAAATAATCTAGAGTTTTATCTGTTTGTTCATGAACATAATAGAATAAAATTCAAATGTAAAATTTGTGGACATTTTTATGAAACTACTTCTGGTAGCAATACTAAAATAAATGATTATAAAAGTGTTCCTTACGCTAAATGTAAATGTAGCCATTGCAAAAATATAAAAAGTAAAATATAGAAAAAAGGTGTTGATTGATTTAATAATTTTAAAATTACATGTGCTAGTTTATTTGTTGGAAATAATATTCCTACAATAAATTTTCCAAGGGAAAATATCATGAAACGTGATTTTCATAGTTATTTTACTCAAAAATATGATGAAGATATATTGAAAATTATGAATTCTAAGCCATCTTCTTTGGATGAGTTATATGAAATAATAAATGATATTGATTCCAACTTATTCTATCCAATTCTATTTAAATTGAAAAAAAATAATTTTCTCTATGATATTAAACAAAAGAAACCTCAAATGGAATTATTACTTATTGATTATGTATTTGTTGGATACCATGATGCAAATATTTTAGAATTTAAGAAATTTTTAGATTATATTATTAGTGGCAAATTTATAAATTACTATTCTAATAAATTAAGAAATGATAGTAAAATAAACTATTCTACAGAAAACGGATGGTTTGTAGAAATTTCAACATTATTGATGAAATAGATGTTGAAACAGTTAACAATGTATATGTATGATGAAACAATGATTATTAATCATTGTTTCATTGAGCCATATAATCCTGATGATTACTTTAAAGAAAGTTTTATTGATCAAATTAATGAAATTATAAAAGACTGCTCTGAATTAAATCTCATACTTATCTCAGAAACCGCTAAAACTATAACAAGTGTGATTAAAACCTTGACATAATACGGTCACAATTACCTCTTATAATAATATCATTAACAGTTTTTCATTAATTGTATCTCCAATTTAATATTTTACAATCCGTTCACAGGGTAACTTATTTTCATATAGTAAGTTATCCTTTTAATTTCTAATTAATAATTAATTCACACTAATTTAATAAATAGTAAAGAATTATTTAAGATTTATCGTTTATAATTATACTTGTAAAATAGTTAAAGCATTATTATTTTACCCCTTATTTTAAAATATTTATAATAGTATTATAAGAAGAATGGCTTATTCCCCTAAGTAAGTCATTCTTCTTATTTACTAGATTGAATCTTCTTTTCGAGGTACTTAAAAAGGACTTACTAAATGAATTTTAATTTAAGTATTGACTTTGATCCATGCCAATGGATTAATATAACCCATTCACTACCTACAATTGAACCATCGCTATTTGCGTACATTTTAGAGTTAGCATATTGAACCCATCCTGTACCCATGTTGCAGTTGATCAAAATAATATAGCTTATTATCTACTGTAATAAGTGATCATGTTCCTGTTTACCTTGTTCATAGCACTGCCTTCCTGTTGTATTTTGGTTATAATACCAGCCTGTAAAGTTGTCGGTAGCACTAGATGCTAATGTTGGTGTTAGTAAAGTAGTTTTAATTAAATTTTTAATCATGTTTATATCCTTCTTTCTTCTTAATAATTATCCATATTGGCTAATGAACTATAAGCTTGGTATTTTTTCTCAAATCCTCATCCATGATGTCGAGGTACGCTGATTCAGTAACTCTTGATGAGCTGTGACCCAGGCTTAGACAATACAACCAAACTGCCATTATTGAGGAGAAAACGTCTAGCAAAATTATTTTGTAATGAATATGGTGCAATATATTTCTTTATTCCTGCTTTGTTCAAATATCCTCTAAAATTTCTCTCGAAATTAGTATTCGAAATTACAGTATTAGTTCTTTGAGTCAGAAAAAGCAATTCTATTTCCTGCATTGTATCCTTGAATTTTAGCCAACGTTGTAACAACTTCGCCATTTGTTGACTGAAAAAACTACTTATCCTTTCTTCCCTTAGTGAAATCTGCTGGAATTAAGAATAGCTCTTCTTAATAAATCCACATCATTTACTATGCGATGAAGAGTCTCTGATAGACATGTTCCGGCATCAAAAATCAAATTTATCACCGTAAAGTCACGGAACTGGTAAAACTGTGTACAACCTATCTACTTAATTAGTTTTTGATACTCAGCATCAGTTAGTTGTTCTTTCGCTCTTCTTTCTGTTTTAATAAACTTACAATCATGTATTCTAGTATTTTTTGATATATTATTATCTTCTAGATACGTAGCAAATGCTTTTATATTCCTCAGATAGTTGTTTAGGGTGGAACTGGATACCTCTGATTCTTTTGTCTATATTCGCTTTAATAGTGCCTTCCTCGGATGATACGAAAGCATTATTTATCGCTTTCTTTAGTGAAGCTTATATATTCCTCTACAATGTTTTTATTTATTTTGGTGATATCTGTTATTTGTTTTTCTTCTTCTAAATATTTTGAAAATAACATAAGAGTTTGATGGTATGATTTTATAGTCTTCAGACTTAAATTTTTGTAATCACAGTATTCTAAGTAATCAACTATAATATCATTTATTGATTTTAATTTTTTAGAAATTCTAAGCAAGAAAAAAACACTTCCAATATATTGATTTTTTTAACCAATATATTAAAAGTGTTTTCGTATACATATTTATAAGCTTGAAATTTATATTTCCATATTTCTATACCAATAAATTAATATGTTTATTGGTATGGCTTCCAACAAGTTTTCTCACAACCATGTGGTTTATTAAGATACTTTATTCTTAAGTCTTAATTTATCAGCTATAATAGCTATAAATTCACTATTTGTTGGCTTGCCTTTATCATTATGAACTGTGTATCCAAATAATCTGTTTATAGCCTCTATTTGGCCTCTACCCCATGCAACTTCTATCGCATGTCTTATTGCTCTTTCAACTCTTGAAGCTGTTGTATTGTACTTTTTAGCAATAGAAGGATATAATTCTTTAGTTACTGCTGATAATAATTCCATATCGTTAACAACCATTGTTATAGCTTCTCTTAAATACATATACCCTTTAATATGAGCAGGTACTCCAACTTCGTGTATTATATTAGTAATTTCTGTTTCTAAATCTATAGGTGCCTTTGCTTTTGTTTCATTTGAAGAAATAATTGATGATTGATATGAAGTTCTAACGCTTGTTTCTTGAACTGTAGAAGAACTAAACATTTCTCTTATTCTTTTTGTAAAGACTTCCATATCAAAAGGTTTTACAGTATAATAATCTGCTCCAAGTGTTATTGCCTGTTGAGTAATTTTATCCTGCCCAACTGCTGATAATATTATTATTCTTGGAACTTTTTCTAATTGCATTGTATTTAATTTTTCGAGTACACCTAATCCATCTAGATGAGGCATAATAATATCAAGAATTACCAAATCTGGTTTCCTCTCTACGATTAAGTCTAATGCCTCCCTACCATCTTTTGCAATTCCTGTAACAATTATATCTCTTTGATTTAATAAATAATCATTTAAGATACTGCAAAATTCCTTATTATCGTCCGCAATAAGTACAGATATTTTTGAATCTTCCATATTTTTTTCTCTCCTTTTGTCCATTCTAAAATTATGTTTAACTTTTTGTTTTATTTACCCATATAACCTATTTTATTGAATAATGTCACTCTAAAAATTTTATAACATAAGGTCATTTCTACAAATTTTTGTAAGATTTCTTTTTATTATAGGGGTATGTACTTTTCTTATTTAATATTCATTAATATATTTATTCTTAAGTAAATATTTAATAGGTTTTATTGTTTTAATGTATTTATCTTCCACTATTTGTAAATTATACACTTTTTTTCTCAGAAAGTAAATAGTTTATCTTAAAATAGTTTTAGGTATTTTTATAAATAAAATTGTAACTATATATTTCCTTAATTCTCAATTATTTAGATAATATATATTTATTATATAATTATATTACTTTTTCTACAATGAGATATTTTTTATAATAATAAAATTATAAAAAATTTATTTAATTATACTGAAAATTTCTAGACAATTCTATTTGTTTTGCTATTTCTCTTCCTCAACTCTTTCAATAAAATTTTGATTATTTTAAATACTAATCTTTTACTGTCAAATTGTAATAAAATTAGGTGAAGCATTTTGCTCCACCTAATTTTATTACTTTATTATTCCTGCATCTTGTAGCATCCATTCAATATATATACCATATCCTGTATCTGGCTTGTTTATAAGCACATGTGTTATTGCTCCAATAATTTTGTCATTTTGTATTATAGGACTTCCACTCATTCCTTGAACTATTCCTCCAGTCTTTTCTAGTAAGCGTGGATCAGTGATTTTAATTACCATACTTTTTGAACCTGCATTAGATTGATTTAATAATTTTTCAATTTCGATATCAAATTCTTGAGGTCCAGTTTCATCAATTGTTGTTATTATTTTTGCTTTTCCTGCAGTTATTTCATCTCTAAACCCTACTTTAAGGGGCTTTATTTTTTTGTTTAGTGCTTCTGTATTTTTAATTTCTCCAAATATTCCACTTTGTGTGTTCTTATTAATGCTTCCAGTTGGGTTTTCTTCATTTAAGAAAATTCCTTTTAATTCACCTGGTGAACCTCTTTCACCTTTTCTTACACTTATTATTGAAGATTCTAATACATCTCCTGTCTTTATTAAGAAAGGCTCATTTGTATCGCAATCAGTAATTGGGTGTCCTAACGCACCAAATTTTTTCGTTTTAGCATCAAAAAACGTCATTGTTCCAACTCCTGCTGTAGAATCTCTTATCCATAAACCAATCTTATAATCTTTATTATTTTCTTTTTTTAAATGTATTATTTTTGATAAATTTTCTCCATTTCTTAATATATCGACTTTTATATCTTCCTTATCACATTCTTTAATAGTTTTTAGTAAATCAAGCGAATTTTCCATTTCTTCATCATTTATTTTTAAAATAACATCTCCGATTTCTAGCCCTCCAACTTTACCAGGACTTTCTTCTTTTTTGTTGTTAATTTCTATATCAGAATATCCGACTATAAGTACACCTTCACTATTTACTCTTACACCAATTGGATTTCCACCTGGATAAAGTTCTAGATCTTTTATTTTTTGAACTTGTAAAGACTTCAGTGGTATCATTCCTAAAAACTTTATTTCATACTCATCATCATTGTCACCACTTTTATTTATCGTATTTCCTATAGGTGCAATCGATAATACTGTTTTTTCATCTTTGGTGTAGATTTTATTTGGCAATTTTCTAATACTTATTGTGGTCATTAAAATTAGAATCAGGATTGGAGTCATAATTAAACTAGTTGTGCATAAAAGTTTTTTCTTCATATTTCTCTCCTCCTTCTACTTACTAATATTAATTTCCCCACTGCACACAAGTCTTATCCTATAGGAACTCTGTTATTGTAGACAAAAAATTTAGCATATACTAAATTTTAAATATATATATTTTCATTTCTTTTACATCTTTTATTTAAAAATCAGAAAGTAATTTTAACAAAAAAATAAAACCACGCAATCGCATGGTTTTATTTTTACCAATTTTTATTTTGATATGTATTTATTTTTTAATTTCTAATTTTTTTACTTCGCTTAATCTTATCATCTCTTTGACATTGTTTAATGTTGCCTCAGTAACATCATCACCTGCTAACATTTTACTTATTTCGAATTCTTTTTCTTCTTTCAATAAAACTTTTATTTTAGTAAATGTCTTATTGTCTATTACTCTTTTCATTACAAAATAATGATAATCCGATAGAACTGCTATCTGTGGTAAATGCGTTATACATAAAATCTGATGTGTTTTAGATAACTGGTACATTTTTTCTCCGACTCTTTGTGCAACTGCTCCACTAATTCCTGTATCTATTTCATCAAAAATTAGCGTAGGAATTTCATCTTTTTCTGCAAAGACGCATTTTAAGGCTAACATTATTCTAGATAACTCACCTCCTGATAGCACTTTTTCTAATGGCATCAACGGTTCGCCTGGATTTGTTGATATTAAAAAGCTTACATCATCAAATCCTCTTTCATTAAACTCTCCTTCTATCACGGTTATTTCCATTCTTGATTTTTCTAAACCTACAAACGCAAGTTCTCTTAATATTTTTTCTTCAAGAAAATTACTTTTCTCTAATCTAAGATTATGTATAACTAAAGCAACTTCCTTCATTTTGGATAAAATTACCCTTTCTTTTTCCTTAAGGGCTTCTATTATCTTTTCTGAATTTACTATCTCATCATATTCTTTTTTTATTTTTTCATGATATTTTAAAATTTCTGGGATAGTCGGTGCATACTTCTTCTTATAAGTATTAATCTCATAAATTCTAGCATTTACTTTATCTAAAGCATCCTGGTCATAAACTACATCTTCAGCCATATCTCTAATTTCATGGCTAGCTTCCTCTATAATATAAAATGCCTCTTCAATAGCCTCTTTATTCTTCTTAATCTTATCAAAATGGCTTTCTACGTTCGATAGTTCTTGAATCACTTTTGAAATCGAGTCAATTACGCTAAATTCTTCATTGCCATTTAGAATTCCAAAAGATATAGCTAAGCTATTATTTATTTTTTCAGCATTCGCTAAAATATTATACTCTTCTTTTAATGTTTCCTCTTCATTTTCCTTAAGTTTAGATTTTTCAATATCTTCGATTTGAAATTTTAAATAATCAAGTAATTTTTCCCTATCTGTATTTCCAGAAATCCTTTTAATTTCTTCTTTAACTTTAAGTAGTTCTTCTCTTAAATCATTGAATTTAGCTAAAGGTTCTATTATTTCATTACCTATAAACCCATCCAAGTATAATATATGAGTATTTCTTTGTAAAAGATCTTGATTTTGATGTTGCCCATGAATGTCCAAAAGTTTTGCTCTAATCTTTCTTAACTGTGATGTAATTAAACTTTTTCCATTAACTTTGATTAAATTCTTTCCACTTACATGACTTTCCCTAGATATGATTAATATATCATCATACTCAATATCTAATTCTTCCAAAACACTTAACACTTTTGAGTTTTCTATTGAAAATAACGCTTCTACATAAGTTTTATCTTCACCAGTCCGTATTAAATTTTTAGAAAACTTACCTCCAAGAACAAAGTCTATTGCATCAATCATAATAGACTTTCCAGCTCCCGTTTCTCCAGATAGTATATTAAATCCTTCATTAAAATTAATTGTCAGTTCCTCTATTAAGGCAAAATTTTTAATATTTAATTGAATCAGCATTTCATCCCACCCTTAAATTTATGATGACATTCTTTTTCTTATCTTATCCACTAAGTCCTCAGCACTTTCAATACTTCTAACTAAAATAAAAATTGTATTATCTCCAGCTACAGTACCTGCAATATCTGCACTTTCAAGATTATCAATAGCCTCAGCTGTAATTGGTGCTGAACCAGTTATAGTTTTTATAACAACCATTTTATCTACATTTTCTACAGAAAGCACGGTATTTGCTAAAATGTTGCTTAATCTATCTATAATGTTTTTTTGTTCTCCTGTTGACACGACATATTTAGATTTACCATTACCTGATTGCATCTTAATCAATTTTAAATTTTTTATATCTCTCGATACAGTAGCTTGTGTTACATCAAAACCTTCTTTCTTTAATGCATCTGCCAATTCTTCTTGAGTTTCTATTTCTCTTGAACCTATGATTTCTAATATTTTTGTATGCCTTTTTGATTTCAAAGTTTCTCACCATCACATTCTTTAGAATTATTTAAAATCTTACTTCTTAATACTTTAAAATAATCATAATCATCAAAAACAAGTAGTTTTACATTTTTTTTATTTTTGCTTAATTTCACTGATGTTTCATGATCAATTTTTATTGCCTTTTGACCATCGACAGTTAAATATATTTTTTCTTCTTCATGATCTGCATATATTTCAATAAGACTATCACCTTTTAATACAATAGTCTGCATGCTCTTAGTATGCGGACAAATTGGTGTTATAGTTATCAGTTCTAAATCTGGATATATAAACGGACCTCCTGCTGAAAATGAATATGCAGTAGAGCCAGTTGGTGTTGCTATTATTAGTCCATCGCCTTTGAATGTTGAATATATTTTACCATCTACGAATATCGTAAATTTAACCATCCTTGATAATGTTCCCCTAGCTAGTACTACATCATTCAACGCCTTAAGATCTTCGTTATTTGTTGGTGAATCTACTTTACAATTAAGCATCATTCTATCAACAATTTTAAATTTACCATCTTTTAATTTTTTCAATGCTATATCAATATCTGATATATCAACACTTGATAAAAAACCTAGATTACCTATATTTATCCCCAAAATAGGTGAATTGAAACTTTCATTTAAAGATCTAGCTATCCCTAAAAGAGTACCATCCCCACCAAGAACAACAAGTAAATCAATACTACTCAAGTCCTGTCTTTCTATATCATAAGAATTAAAAACAGCAACGTCATTAACATTAAATTTTTCCCTAAATTTATTAACAACCATATTTAATATTTTATCATCTTTGTCTTTTGACGGATTAATTGCAATCCCAATATTATTCATAGCTCCTCCAAAGAAGTTAAATTTCTACGTGTGATTCTTCTACAACTATATCTATATCTTCTATTCTAAAATTACTTTCTTTATTTTTATCTTTGGTGAAGTAAACTAAATATTCCCTATTTCCTTCTGGACCCTTAATTGGGGAGTAACCTACTCCTAAAATATTTAATTCTTGTTCAATCAAAAAATTAACTATATTATGAACTACTTCTTTATGTGTACTTATTTCTCTTACAACACCTTTTTTGCCGACCTTTTCACGGCCCGCTTCAAACTGAGGTTTTATAAGTGCTACAACTTCTCCGTTCTCTTTCAAGAGATTTAAAGTAGCTGGCATAATTTTCTTTAATGATATGAAAGATACATCTATAGATGCAAAATCTAACGGTTCTCCTATATCCTCTAAAGTAACATATCTAATATTCGTTCTTTCCATACAAACTACTCTATCATCTGTTCGTAATTTCCATGCAAACTGTCCATAACCAACATCTACAGAAAAAACTTTAGCGGCTCCATTTTGAAGCATACAATCAGTAAAACCACCAGTAGATGCCCCTATATCCATACAAACTTTATTTTCTAATGAAATACCATACGAATTCATTGCTTTTTCTAATTTAAGTCCCCCTCTGCTAACATACTTAAGAGTTTCTCCTCTATATTCTATGTTAGCATTAAAACTTACTTTTTCCCCTGCTTTATCTACTTTTTGGCCATCAACATAAACTTTTCCTTCCATTATGCATGCTTTTGCTTTTTCCCTAGAAATAATTATACCCTTTTCAACTAAAAGTAAATCAAGTCTCTCCTTTTTTTCCGCCATTTGTTTCTCCTTTTAATCATAAAGCTTTATAACAGCTTTACATATGTTTTCACAATCTAATTTGTATTCTTTATATAATGCTTCTACATTTCCTTGAGGAATAAATTCATCATTATAACCAAGTGACCTAACAGTCCCTTTATAATCAATATCACTTAAATAATTTTTTATTGCCGAACCTAATCCACCTTTTAATATATTATCTTCTATTGTTAGAATATTATATCTTTCTTTTTTGATTTTTTCTAGTAAATCTTTATCAATTGGTTTAATAAATGTTGCATTTATTATTGTTGGATTTATTCCCTTTTCATATAATATATCTTTTGCAAGCATTGCGTGTTGAACCATTTTGCCAGTTGATATAATACATACTTTAGAACCTTTATTTATAACTTCCCATTTACCTTCTTCAACTTGTTTAATTGGCGAAAGTGTATTTATTATGTTTCCACCCCTCGGATATCTAATAGCTACTGGTGCATTCTTATTTAATGCCCATTTTAACAGTACTTCGACCTCTTCTAAGCACTTTGGCGCTACAATATGTATATTAGGAATCATTGACAAATAGGATAAGTCATTAACACCTTGATGTGTTTCACCATCTTCCCCAACTATTCCTGCTCTATCTATTGCAAACACAACTGGAAGATTTTGAATGCAAACATCATGAAGCACTTGATCAAACGCCCTTTGTAAGAAAGTTGAATATACTGCAAAAACCGGTTTTAATCCATTGCTGGCCATTCCTGCCGCCAAAGTTACAGCATGTTCTTCTGCTATACCTACATCAAAAAATCTTTCTCTATACTTTTGTGAAAAACATCTAAGTCCTGTTCCTTCTGGCATTGCCGCTGTAATAGCTACTATTTTGTCGTCTTCCGCTCCAAGATTTATTAATGCTTTACCAAACGCTTTTGAGTAACTATTTTGAGGAGATACGTTTAATTCTCCACTTTCTAAATCAAACTTACCTACTGCATGATACTTACTTGGACTTTCCTCCGCTAACGCATAACCTCTTCCTTTTTGAGTTAGAACATGTATTATTACTGGTCCACTAACTTCTTTAGCTTTTATAAAAACCTCAGTCATTACATTTATATCATGGCCATCAATTGGACCAATATATTTCACTCCCATATTTTCAAAAAGCATTGAAGGAACTACTAATTGCTTTATGCTATCTTTAACTTTAGATATTTTTCCCGCTATATTTTTTCCAAAATCCGTATTTTCTAATGATGCGTGTATATCAGTTTTTAACTTATTATATCGAGGTGCTATTCTGAGTTTATTTAAATACCTAGAAAGACCTCCTACATTTCGTGAAATTGACATTTGGTTGTCATTTAGAATTATGATTAAATTTGTTTTCCTAAATCCTACATCATTTAGAGCCTCAAGAGCCATTCCTCCTGTTAATGCACCATCACCTATTACAGAAATCACACTATATTTTTCTTTATTCAAATCTCTCGCTCTTGCAATCCCTAAAGCTGCTGAGATAGATGTACTGCTATGTCCTGTATCAAAATAATCATATTTACTTTCATTTCTCTTAGGAAATCCACTGAGTCCATTATGCTGTCTAAGTTTTTTGAACCCTTCTTTTCTCCCAGTCAAAATCTTATAAACATAACTTTGATGACCTACATCCCAAACAATTTTATCTTCATCAAAGTTAAAAGCCTTAAATAAACTTAATGTTAATTCTACCACACCTAAGTTAGATGCTAAATGTCCTCCTGTTTTAGAAACACTATCTATTAAAAATTCTCTAATTTCATCACTTACAACTTTAAAATCATTTTCATTAAGCTTTTTTAAATCTTCTGGGAAGTTTAATTTATCTAACAATTTCATAATAATCAGTCCCTTTATTAATTTTCTCTATTCAAAAGAATATATGTCAATTCAACCAAGCATTCTGCATTAACACTTAAGTTTTTGAGTATATTTATACAGTCTTCAGTTAATGACTTGCATAGTTCGATACATTTTTCTAACCCAAAAACTGATATGAAATTTGTTTTATTACGCTCTTCGTCAGCATGTGTATTTTTGCCCAACACCTTTTTATCTCCAACAACATCTAAAATATCATCTTTAATTTGGAATACTAACCCCAATTTATTTCCATATTTCTCTAACGCTACTAAATCACTTTCAGGTGCATTTGCTAAGATACCTCCTGCAAGAATTGATGCTTTAATCAGCTCGCCGGTTTTCTTTGAATGCATGTATTCCAATTGATCTTTTGATATTTCTTCGCCTTCTGATAGGATGTCAACAACTTGACCTCCTATCATTCCTTCCGCTCCAGCTGCAACAGCTATTTCATAAGCTGCTTTTAGCGCATTTTCACTATTACGTAACGCATAATTCATCATTAGTATCATGGCTTCATTCAGTAATGCATCTCCTGCGAGAACTGCAATATTTTCTTTAAATTTAACATGATTTGTGGGCTGGCCTCTTCTAAGATCATCATTATCCATGCAAGGCAGGTCATCATGAATCAAAGAGTATGTATGTATCATTTCGATTGCAGCAGCCATTGGCATTATATCTTTATAGTCTTCTTTATATATATAGTAGGTTAAAGCTAATAATATAGGACGGACTCTCTTTCCACCTATATTTAAACTATAACTGCATGAATCATATATGATTTTGTTATATGTTCCTTTACCTTTAAAATAACTTTCTAAATAATCATTAATGTCTTTTTTCAGGTTATCTATCTTCATTATCTTCACTAAACTCCACTTCATTCTCATCCTTGATTATTGAAATTTTTGCCTCATATGAATTTAGAATTTTATAAATTTTATTTATAAGTTTAACTCCATCTTCATAGGACTTCATTGATTCCTCTAAATTTAAATCATCTGTTTCTAAATTATTAAGTATATCTTGAAGTTTAGTTAACATTTCTTCATAACTTTCTTTTTTAGCCATATTTTAAACTCCTTGTTTTAAGCAGATTGAAAAATGCTAATAAATCACTTTATATCATTTGATGGTATAAAATTTCCTTTCACTTTTCCATCCTTAAAAATAATATTCAAATTTCTATTTTCTTTCAACTGTTCTTTCGATGTTATTATATTTTTTTCATCGTCTTCAATTATAGCATATCCTTTAGAAATAACTTTAATTGGGTTCTGTGCAGAAAGTAAATTATTAAGACTTTCAACTTTATTTTTTTCTCTTAATATCTTTGTTTTTATCACATAACTTAATCGTTCATGAAATTTATCTAGTTCTAGGTAAGAATTAGATATTTTAGTTATTGGAGAATGAATCTTTAAAAGTCTTTCAGCCCCCAGCAATTCCTTTTTGTATCTATCAAAATTATCATTTATATTTTTATCTAAAATTCTTGATGCATCATGAAGTCTCTTCCTTATATCTTCGCTTAATGGGACTGCAATTTCTGCTCCTTGAGATGGGGTGGCAGCTCTAATGTCTGCAACAAAGTCACAAATTGTAAAATCTATTTCATGCCCTACTGCAGAAATTATTGGTATTTTTGAATTAAAAATAACTTTTACTAATTCTTCTTCATTAAAATTCCATAATTCTTCGATAGATCCACCACCTCTACCTACAATTATTACATCTACTGACTTTTTCTTATTGAAATAATTAATTCCATTTATTATTTCTTTATATGCACCTATTCCTTGAACTTTTGCTGGATATAGAACTAAATCAACTAGACTGCTTCTCCTAGTTGCAACATTAATAATATCTCTAATAGCTGCTCCTGTTGAAGATGTAACTATTCCTATCCTTTCAGGATACTTTGGTAATGCTTTTTTATATTTCTCATCAAAATATCCCGCTTTAGACAATTTCTCTTTAAGCTTTTCAAATTTAATAAATAGCTCGCCTAATCCTTCTTTTCTTATTTCATCACAATAAAGTTGGAAACTCCCAGTTGCAGGATATATAGATGCTCTTCCTTTGATGATTATTTCCATTCCTTCTTCAAGATAAAAGTCCAATAAAACTGCATTACTCTTAAACATTACGCAATTTATTCTTCCATTATTATCCTTCAGTGTGAAATAGATATGACCGCTACTGTGATATTTTAAATTAGAAATCTCCCCTTTTACAGAGAGATTACTTAAAATAAAATCATTGTCTAACATTCTTTTGATATAGTTTGTAACTTCAGATACCGTTAAAGTTTTAATATTCATTTTCCTTTAAAGCCTCACATGCATTCTTTATTAAAAGTGTTGTTGTTAGCGCTCCTACTCCACCAGGAACAGGGGTTAAAAACTTACAATTTTCAATTACTTTATCAAAATCTACGTCTCCAGTTATCTTTCCTTCAAAAGATGATGTTCCAACGTCTATAACTATAGTATTTTCGTTAACATAAGATTCATCAATAAATCTTGGCCTACCAATAGCTACAACTAAAATATCTGCACCTTTACAAACTTCTTTAAGATTCTTAGTCTTAGAATGACAAATTGTAACCGTTGCATTTTCATTTAATAAAAGTTGAGCTACAGGTTTTCCAACTATATTACTTCTTCCAAGAACAACTACATTCTTACCTGAAATATCTATATTTAAGCTTTTAATTAATGTTACCACAGAATTTGGGGTACATGGTAAAAATTTTGGTTCCCCCATATATAGCTTCCCTTGACTTTCAAATGTAAGACAATCAATATCTTTACTAGGAGATATTTCTCTAATTATTTTCTTTTCATTAAATTTTGCTGGAAGTGGTAATTGAAGAATAATTCCTTGCACATCATCATCTTCATTTAATTTATGTATCTCAGATATCACATCTATGTTGTCACATGTCTCGGATAAAATTACTTTAATAAATTCAACTCCGAGAGAATTAGCTACTTTTTCCTGACTATTCATATAATAAATAGAACCACCATCATTACCAACTAAAATTGATGCTATTTTAGGTATTTTAAGTTTTTTTTCTTTTCTATTATCAACAAAACTTTTTATATCTTCTTTTACCTTTAATGCCACTTCTTTACCATTTATAATTTGCCCCATTCTAAACACCTGCCATTAACTTAATTTTCTTTAATTTTATCTAATACTCCGTTTATAAATGCTACACTTTTTTCATCTGAATATCTTCTAGTAATTTCAAGTGCTTCATTGATTGCAACTCCTCTAGGAACAGATTCATCATATAATAATTCATATGTTGCTAATCTTAGTATGCTTAAATTAACTTTAGATATTCTATCGATCTTCCAATTATGTAAATTCTCTTCAATTACTTTATCAATTTCTTCTTTATGATTATCAAATCCTATTAAGGCTTGTTTTACATATGTCAAATCTATATCCTTTATATCACCTTCATAATTTTCCACAAATGACTCTATTGCCTCTTCAATTGTATCCTTACTTAAAGTTATGCCAAATAATAACTCCATAGTTTTTTCCCTTGATAATTTTCTATTCATATAGTCCTCCTAAATATGTATCATAGTTAATTATGTACATTTATAATTATACACATTTTTGTTTTGTTTTAAACCTTAGTATTATTAAAGTACAAATCTATTTACTTATATTCACATAGAAACACCCTCTGAAAGTTTCAGAGGGTGAAAATCAAACTAGATAGATTCACTTTCTTCCTTTTTAGGCAAATATACATTTTGAACATAAATGTTAACCGCTTCAACATACAATCCTGTCATAGCTTCAACTGTTTTCTTAACATTATCTTGCACCTGAGCTACTACATCCATTATTTTTTTTCCATATTCAACTGATACATTCATATCTATAATTGCTCTATCTTCTTCTAGTGTAACTTTACTAGCTTTCGCTGTACTTTTCTTACCTTTAAATATATTTGTTAAGTTGCTAGCAACTCCCATTTGACCATCTAAAATCCCATCAATTTCTTGAGCAGCAATACCAGCAATAACACTTACCACTTCATCTGAGATTTTAACTACTCCAATATTGTCTTCTCTTATTAAATCTTCCATGTTACTTTAACCTCCTAGGTTTTGTAATAACAAAACATGCTAATCTTGAGTTTATTATATCAAATATAATTTAACATTACAAATATAATATGGCTTTTATGTTATTTTTCCACTTGTATTATTACATCTTTTATTTTTGATACATTTTGAACTATTTCTTGAATAGCTACAGTTTCACTTTCTTGTAAACTATTTGGTGATTTAACAATTACTGTTGCCTTATTTCCTTGTAACATACATAAAGCATCTTCATATCCTTTATTTTTAATACTTAGCTCTATTCTGCCTTCATTATCTTTCGCAATTGTTTTTTGAGTTAATTCTTTTGTAGCTTCATCCTTCTTTTCCTTTGATGTATTTGCATCTGAAATGATTGAATTTAAAGTTTGAATTGTTACTGAGTCTTGTTGTTCTCTTTCGCTTCTAGATTGATAGAAATAATTTTGTTGATTTAATGCCTCTGTATCTTTTTCGTTTTTATCTGCTGATAAGACTTGACTTAAATCTGTTGGATCATTTAATCCTCCATTGTTAAGTTTTGCTGCTAGCATCCCTACACATAATATTAATGCTAATAATGTAAATATAATCCCACATTGTTTCTTTGTCATAATAATCTTCCTCCCATTCTTTTTCTATAAAATTATATGCTACTTACTCATGCTATATACATTAACCTTATCTAAACTTAAGTTATATAATTTAGATACTGCTTGTTCAATTTCATATTTGATTTTGCTATTTTCTGCTCCCTCTGCAAGTATTATCACGCCAATTACTTTAGGCTTATATGTCTTTAATATAAATGGTTCATTATTTCCATCCGTAGTTGACATAACAATTTTTGATGTATCTGTATCTTGGTTATTTACTCTTTTTCCACCTTCATTATCGGTTTCTTCTGTAGTTGATTTCTGAGTATTCTTATCATATGCCGGAACCTTTTCTTCTCCATTTTCAAAAGACATCATTACTTCAACGTCACCAACTCCATTCATTTTTTTTAATATGTTTTTTAAATCCGTCTTTTGTTTTTCTTCATAATCCTTTGTATCTACCTGATTAGAAGTTGTAGCTTTATCTACATTTTCTTGACTAGTTGTAGTTTGTGATAGCTTAGTACTAACTAAACTTTTACCGCTGCTTGGTGATAAAACATTCAGGGCAAGTAGAATAAATGCTAAAATCAAGCATACAGCCATTAAATTCTTTAATGGTTTTTGACCTAATATTTTATTGAGCTCGTTTTTTAACTTATCTTTATCCATAATTTATACCTCCTATTCATCTAATTGATACACTTCTATTTTTTCCTTTGGAATATCTAACTCATTACTTAGGTAATCTTTTACCTCAATGTACTCTTCTCCATCCTCATTCGTATTTACATTAACATCTTCGTTTATTACTATCTTTTTTATCTTTTTAACCTTATTGTCGTTTACACCTATCTTTAGCTTTTTAACATTTAAAGTTACGTCAGTAAAATTAATGTCACAATCAACTTCACTTTTAAAATTCATATCTTTAAATTTGCTTTTAAGTAAATTATCACAATTTTTATTGAAATTATTTATAAATGCTTTTTTTCTGTTATCACCCATATTTTTATTATTGTTAATATCATCTAAGTTATTTACTCCAAGCTTATTTTCATTTTTTGAAAATACCTCCTCATATTTTTTAATGTTTTCTAAAACTGATTTATCTCCATTAGATACAAATTGTAGTATTGGATTTAAAATTACAGTTATTAGTATTAAGCCTAGGACAAATCTAATATACTTTTTCATTTTATTACTGGGCGATATAAGCTCAACTGCACTTATAAAGATAAGAACAGTCACTAATGTTGTAACAATACTTTTTAGATTTTCTATAAACATAATTTTTTTATCCTCCAACTATAAACCTTCCAGAAGATGCCATTATACCAATCAAGATAAAAAACATTAAAGTCACAGTTAAGACACATGACAAAATAAGTACCATAGAAGTTCCAGCCGCCTCTAATGATTTAGTTATTCTTGAATCGCTTATTGGTTCAACTAGTGCTGCAGATAATTTATATATGAAAGTAATTAATACTAGCTTAATAAGTGGATGAAGGAGTATTAATATTATTACAACCAACCCTATAGAGCTTATTGCATTTTTTATTATTAGTGAATATCCGGCTACAGACGCAATTGCATCCGAAAAGGCTTTTCCGACTATAGGAATAAAATTATCCACCGCAAATTTTGCTGTCTTTAGTGTGACTGCATCTATAGTAGTAGATGTAATCCCACGAATAGTTAAAAGACCTATAAAAATTGTAACTATTATTCCTTGAAACCATATGGTAACTTGTTTAAACAGCTTACACAAATTCGTTATTTTATGTTCAGACGATATATTGTTTGCAAATTCTAGAACAAACCCCATTAGTATCATTGGAATTATGATATTTGAATATAGCTTTGGTATGAATACAACTGCTCCAAGAACAATTGGATCCAATGTAGTAGCCTGTGTAATTCCCCCTGCAAGAGTAATCATAGTTACTAATACCGGTAAAAGAGCGCTCATAAAATCCGAAATGTTTGCTATTACATCTTTTGCAACCGAAATTGATATTATGAAACTCTTTGATAATACTATTATTATTAAAGCGTAACAGGCGTAAAATGCGACTTGGGATATACTCTCATCTGAAAATGCATCTTGAAGATTTTTTAAAAGTGAACATATTATTGCTATTGTAACTATAGATACTACAAGTTTTAAAACACTCTTTACCTCTTTAAATATCATACTTATTACTGCATTTAAAAGGGCATCAATTGAAAGATTTCCCTTTCCATCTTTTATATATGCTTTAATATATTCAATCGGATCTAATTTATCCATTAACTCCACATCGGTTTTCATTTTGCTAATATATTCATATAGAGAATCTATTTCTTTTTTTGCACTTTCACCCAAATCATCTATGCTTAATTTATCTTCTGTATGTTGATTTCTTGATTCATTGTTAACATTTATTTTTCCAATTGCTCCCTCATTATTTTTATCTTGATTCTCTATTGCATAAACCTTATCAAATAATAGAATTCTACAACTTGGAACTATAGTAATTATTAAATTAAATACTAAACTCATTGTTAATACTAAAGTAACTCTTTTTATCATCTCCATACTAAGCACCTACATTATTTGCAATATTGAATTTAATACTGCCATAAGTATTGGAATAGCTAGTACTAAAATCATTATTTTGCCTGATAGATCAATTTGCGCTGCCAAGCTATCTGCATTCGCATCCTTACATAAAGCACTTGAGAAAGATGCTATATAAGCAATTGCTAGAATCTTTAATACTATTCCAATGTAAATCGTATCAATATTTGCTCTTTCTGTAATATCTCTAATAAAATCAATCACTTCTTTTAGCGGTTCTATCATAATTAGTAGGATTAAAGTTCCTGCTGCTAAACCTATAAACGTAGGCAGACTTGAATTAAGATGGCGAAATATCAAAATCAAGAATAATGCAATGAAGGCTAATCCTACAATTTTTACTATTAACATAACTAAAGCACCTACATTATAAACATTGTCTTCACAGTACTAAATAAATCTCCTATAATCGAAACTATCATAAGAAGAATTATTACTACTCCTGCAATATTAGTAATGGCAGCTATTTCACCTTTTCCACTGCTTGTTAATACCTTGTCTAATACCACTAAAAGTATGCCAGCTCCACCAATTTTAAAAAGAATACTTATATCATGCATTCATCTTCCTCCAATCTATAAAAATACTATTTCTATTTTTAAATTGTTTTCCCTAACTAAATTAAAAAAATTATTATCATAGTTCCAAGACATATTCCAAGATATCTATATAACTTTATATTTTTCTTAGCATTATCATCTGCGTCATTTAAATTCATTTTTATCCCTTCAATTGCTAAGAAAAAAATTTTTTCTTGTCCATAAACCCCTGATTCTCCAAGTGATTTAAAAAAATCTCCAATAATCTTTTTATCATCATCACATAAATAAAATTCATTTCGTAATACTTCAAATTCCTCTATGGCTCCTTCGTATACACTTTCAACATCACCTTTAGTAAGCCTATCCGATATTGCTCTAATAAATTTATTCAAAGGTTCATTAACCTTGCAAGAAACATTTCCTAATGCTTCTGGAAGCGGTGTCGTTCCATATACAATTTCATTTTCGAGAATTGTTAATGCTTTTAAAATTTCTTTAAGTTGATTTTGCCTTTTTCTAAACGTTTCTCCATATGCAAAGCCCAAATAAGTGCTTACAAGAAATATTAAAATTCCAAATATCAACTTAAGCACATATATTCACCTCCTTTTAGGCTATACACATTTTCTATAGTTCCAACACCATTTCTACTACTTAAAATTATTACTCTTTCTAGAATATGATTATCAAGCAAATCACAAAAAACTTTTCTTTTGTATAGATCTTCAATTGTAAATCCATGAATCGTTGTTATTATATTAACGCCTGAATTAAAAGCCATCATGAGAGCTTCTATATCCCCTTTAGTCGCAATTTCATCACAAATTAGAACCTCTGGTGATAAACTTCTAATTGCCATTATAAGACCTTCTCTTTTTAAACAATTATCTAATACATCTGTTCTTATACCTAAATCACTCTGAGGAATACCAAAGTGACACGCTCCGATTTCACTTCTTTCATCAACTACTACTACTTTTTTTCCGCATACTCCTAATGATGAAATTCCATTAGAAATATTTCTAGAAATATCTCTCAAAATTGTTGTTTTCCCACACTTAGGCGGTGAAATAATTATTGTATTATATATCCTATGGTTTGATGTTATATATTTCATGACTTTATCTGAACATCCTATAATTTCTCTACATATTCGTATATTTACAGATGATATGTTTCGTATAGTCTTTACCTCTCCTTTTTCCATAACACATTCACCTGCTATTCCTATTCTATGTCCACCTTTTATAGTTATGAAGCCTTGACGAATATCCTCTTCATAAGCATATAATGAATAATTTGATATCTTTTGCATTACACTTTTCATATCTTCTTTTGTTGGAATATAATTTATAATACTTTCTCCATACTTTGAATAAACTAAAATCGGTTTTCCAACCTTTATTCTAAGCTCATAAATTTGTTCTTTATAAAGTCTATCCTTAAGTATATTGCTTATTTTAAGCGGAAAGATTCCTATAATCTCTTCTTCATCTTTCAAAATTCTCACTGCCTCCTCTACCGTTCTCTTATTTAATTAATATTTATCATGTAGCTGAAATATTACTGATAATTATAAAAATATGTAAATTAAAAAAGACCATCTTAAGTTTAATTTAAGATGGTCTTTTTTAAAAACTAGTTATTTACTGCACTATATATTAGGCTGTTTATCGATTATATATTCAGGAGATAAAATTTTTTTATTATTTTTAAACTAGAAATAACCCGGTCACAATATTTTTATAAACAAATAGTAATTTATTTTTCCTTAATATTCTTATGACAATATGGACATGGAATTTCATCATTGTTGCTTAGTGTAGATTGCTCAATAAAGATTGGTTTATTACAATGAGAGCAATTTATCTCGGTATACTCATCTTCCATATCATTTAATTCATCAATAGATAATTCTTCAAATAATTCATCCTGAATATTAGTTAAATCATCATCCATAAATCTAATATTTTCTTCAATTGTTTCTTGATTTATAGTTAATTCCTCTAGCTTTTGATTCATAATTTCTAAAATAGTAAATACATTATCAAAACATTCTTTATATTCGCAACTTTCTATTTTAGACAAATTATTCTTCAGACTTTCAATCTCTTTTCTAAGCTCTTCCATATCTCTTCACTTCCTTTTATTTTTTTAAAAATTATTGAATTTAAATATAAATAAAGTTGCTAAGCTTTATGCTTAGCAACCTATGTATTGTCCTAAACTCTTTCCATGTAATCGCCAGTTCTAGTGTCTACTCTTATAACGTCACCTTCATTAACAAACATAGGAACATTTACTACTGCGCCTGTTTCAAGTGTAGCTGGCTTCATTGCATTAGTTGTAGTATTTCCTTTAACACCTGGTTCAGATTCTGTGATTAATAATTCAACAAAGTTTGGAGCCTCTACTGAGAAAGCATCTCCTTTGAAGAATTTAATTGTTGCAAACATGTTTTCTTTTAAGAACTTTATTGCATCCTCAACCTTTTCATAATTTAAAGGAATTTGTTCATATGTTTCTTGATCCATGAAGTAATATAATTCTCCATCTGAATAAAGGTATTGCATTTCCTTTCTTTCAATTACAGCTTCTTGTAATTTTGTAGTTGGGTTAAATGTTGTATCTGTAACTCCACCTGAAATTACATTTCTAAGTTTAGTTCTAACAAATGCCGCACCCTTTCCTGGTTTAACATGTAAAAATTCTAGTACTGTAAATACTTGTCCATCCGATTCAAAAGTTGTTCCTTTTCTTATATCTCCTGCTGTTATCATTAAATATCCCTCCAAATTTATAAAAATAATTACACCGTAACTTATCTTCAAACATTAAGCAATTTCACTTAATCGTTGACATAACACTCATATTTTATCAAAAGACTATAATAATTGCAATTATTTCTGATTACTTTCCAGTAAATTTTATATTTTTCTTATGTATTATATGCTTTCTTTAGCACTAATTTCTAGCATAATATTGCATTTATCTTCTTTCTTACTTATTGTATAGTCAGTAATATCATAATTTCTTAACTTTGATATATTATTAAATAACTCTTCTTTATTGCCGCTTATTTTAATTTTTACATACCATACATCATCTCGTTTATTTGCAGCAATAATATCTTTTTCCTTAATACAACTTAATTCTTCATAAATTTCATTTAAAGCTTTATGTTTTTGAAATTTATCTAGTGTATTATATACTCTAATATTCTTCTCATTATTCTTTATATTTATACAATAAATTTGCACAAAAACTAAAAGAATTAGAATAATCACTAAGAAATTTTTTAAAATTCTACTCATTTAAACTAACTCCTAGCCTATATTTATTATCGCTATTTAAGTTTATATCATTAATTTTAATTTGTTTATTAGAACTTATTTTATTGATTTCATCAAAATTATCAACTAAAATTTCTCCTTCATTCACCGTTATATATGCTTCTTCAATTTCACTTTTAATCACACACTCTACCCATGTACTAATATCATACATACTTACAACACCTCGTTTTATGTTTTCAGTATCAACAATATTTTCCCTAGTTTTTTCTTCAATATTCCACATACTTTTTGATGTATATGGTATGAAACACAAGTTAATAATAATAAATACAGCTATTATATTTTTCTCATTTCTATTTGTTCTTGATTCTTTTTCCTTATAGAACTCTTCTGGAATAAAATCTTTGTTTTTCATATATTTTTTCATTTATCAGTTCTCCTAAATTTATTTTTAATGGATTTATTTTATTTTCAGAAGATATAATATCTACAGTATCTTCATCTACATACATATCTCCAACTCCACTACTAATAAGTATTTTATCTAAAACCTGACTTTTGTTATCCTCTATAAACCCATTGCTAAATAACCCTTCTTCAAATGAAATATAATAATAAACTTCATGATATTTCATTAAAACTTTTGCTGTTAAATTTCTGTTTTTTGAAATATTAATTAGAATATCTTTAATTAAAAATTGAATGGGCTTTACCTCTATGTCCTTTGCATTTTCCACTACCTTGCCAATTCTTTTAGCACCACGTATAGAATATATTGATACAAGATTATTATTGGGGGAAACCTTATAGTCATACAATAAATCTCCATTTTGCGGAAACTCATTGATGATATTAAAATTTATGAAATCACAAATTTTTCGTATTTTAATTTTACTAGCAAACTGTTTTACATATAGTTCCTCTTCAAGTATTATTATTTTAGTTTTCCTTCTTATCACATGTTTAATTTCATTAATTCTTTCAAAATCATATTCCTCTCCATTTAATATAAATGAATTCCTTTTAATAAGAATTATGGATTTTCTCATTGAAAAATTTCTCCTTAAAGTGAAAATATATTTATATTTTTTCCAATACTGATAATTTTATTCATCGTCATCTCGAAATTTATATGTCGGAACCAATATCACTTTATCATTTTCAAAATTATACATAATTTCCCTTTTTCTGATTATATCATTTGTGTTTTTTGTAATTAAGAATAATTTATCACTATTCTTATAGTATTTAAGTGAGCTATTATCACTTTTTTTCTCAAAATCTTCTGAAAACAAGTCAAAATTACTACTCTCTTCGTCAACGGAATTCTTCATATTTTCTTTTATATCCTTATTCATTTCCTTCATATAATTGTATAGGATTTCTTCTTCACTTTTACTTAAATCGTAAATATCTTTATCGAATGTATATAAATTACTTAATTCAATATTATTTCTTATCATATTATACAAAAAACATCCTAAAAGACTCATCATTGATAGTATAACTATTGTACTAACTAAAACAGTGCCTTTCTTTCTTAAATGCATCTAATAAATTCCTTCCCATCTTTATCATATATACTAAAATATATAAGCTTTCCTTTTTTCTTTATTTCCAATCTATTAATATCTTCTAGCATAGTATTTATTGTTTGTGTAACATTATTTCTAGTATATTTAACGATAATTTTTCCGTCGTAAGACTTAATAGTCTTATCCAAATCACTGGACTTATTATCATTTGAGAATACAACGTAATTATCACCTACAATTATTTTTTCAAGACCGCCCTCTGAAATAATGTTGTCAAGATTTATAAAAAAATTTTGATAGCTATTATACTTAATGGCTAATTTAGATGCGTCAATATAGTTCTTATACATTGATACAAATATATTAACTCCCTCAATTAAAATTATAGTTGTTAAAAAAATGTATACTAACGATTCTATAATAGTAAATGCTTTCATTTTTTTATACTTAATATTATTCCTATATTTCATCCATCCACCAACTTTTAATGAATTCTTTTTCAACACTTACTTCGGTATCATCATTCTTAACATTTGCTACTATTTTTAATTTTAATCCAATTCCTTCATCACTAATTTTACTTAACTGAATCTCATCTCCATTTTCAAGTTCTTGTATATCACTTTGAAGTAACTTTTTCGAGAAATCTTTATCATACTTAAACCACATATCGCCATCGACTAACATTTCGTCTATTTCCTCACGTGACGTGTTATATTTTAATTCATTAACTAAATTAGCCACTGCTCTATTAGTCTCTTCAAAAAGAATTCTCTCTTTTAGGATCTTTGTATTTTGCAAATTAGCACTAACAATGAATGTTGTAGTTAATGATAAAATCATAATTGATGCTATAACTTCAATAATTATACTTCCTTGTTTTTTCATCAAATCACACTATTCTTAATAACAATTAAGTCAACTCCAACTCCAATTGTTATGTCTTGCCTCTCACCATTTCTATCTTTAATTTTTATTGTGCCTCCTTTAGATATCTTTCCATCAGGAGTAACTAACATACTAGTATCCTCACTAATTATCTGAATATCTTTCGGAAGATTAATAACCTTTTCTATACCATCCCATCCTTCAACAAAACGTATTTCATTTTTATTTGCTTTAACCGTGACTTTCCCATACTTATTTTTTTCTCTACAGACAGCTTTTCCATAGGAAAGTAAATTTTGTATTTCATAAGTATACCCAGTATATTTTATATCTAAGGACAAATTTTTGCTCCATTTATTTAATGATATTCCTACACTAAATAAAATGAGCAGAATAAATAGACTTATTATGATTTCTAATAAAGTAAAACCTCGTTTTTTCATTATCTAATCCCATTCTTCAAATTATCAAATAATGGTAATACAAAACCTACAAGAAACACCACAATAAAACTAGCCATTATCATTACAAAAATAGGACTAATCAACCTAAGATATCTTTTTATTTGCTCATTCAAATTACTTTCTAGATTGTTTGATAACTCTTTAAACCCTTCCTCAATCGTCCCACTTTCTTCCCGAATCCTCACAATCGCAATAGTGTATTTTGAAAATATACCTGTAATCTCTAGTGACTCTGTTAATGTGTTTCCTCTTAGAATACATGTATTTATTTCTTTTATTTTCTTTTTTAAAAATTTAATATTAACACTTTTTTCACAATACTCTAGTGAATGTGAAATGTTTATTCCTGTACTTGTTATTATTGAGAAAAGTAAAACCATAATATATTCATAAGTAGATTTGACAATCCTAAATTTAATAAACTTCTCAGCACCAAATTGTTTAAAAAAGCACTTTATGAAAATAATTAGCGCTGTTACCCATGAAAACGCTGTAATTAATACAATCATTAAATTATTTTTCATGGTATTATAAATATCATATATTAATTTACAATTCGCAGGTAATTCAATGTTCATAGACCTATATATCTCACAAAAGTTTGGAACAACTATACTTAGCAAAAATATTCCAAGAATTATCATTGACGAAAGAATAAATACCGGGTAAGCGCTTGCATTCTTAATTTCCCTTTTAATAAAAATAGATTTATCATAATAAATGTTTAAACCTTTTAACACTTCATATAGTTTTCCTGTGTTTTCGCCAATAGAAATTATTCCGGTAAAAAGTTCAGGATATAATTCTTTAAATTCTGCAAATGCTTGTGATAAGCTTTTCCCATTTTTTACACTTTCAAGTATGCTTATCAAGCTATTTTTATATAGTTTATTTGGTAAAATATCGGCAACCAATTCTATAGCAAAAGTTATTGGTATTCCATCTTTATAGATTTGAGCTAAACTTCCTGCTATTAGTGATAACTGCCTCTCATTGGCCTTATTTCTAATTAAGAATCCAGATTTCAAACCAATCAATTTTTTATATTTAGAATTGGTATTAAAATCTGTATAAAGTTCATATTCTTTATCTAGATCTTTTTTATTATGCATTTAGCCTTTCTCCCTCAATAAATTCCTCAAAATCAATTTGAGATATTTTCCCTTGGAATAATAGTCGTTCTAAATCATATTTCATATTGATGTTTGACAAATAATTTGCATCTAAGTATAAATCGTCCTCTTTCTTCTTTTCTTCCTCCTGCAAAAAGTAAACTGCACTTACAATTTTCCTACCTGAATACCCCGAATAATTGCATGCTTTACATCCACATTTCTTATACACCAATTTATCACTTGTTGAGTTGTCGTGATCTACTTCTTTACATTCATCGCATAGTGTCTTTACTAATCTTTGTGATATTATCCCGACTAAAGCATCACTTATTAGATAAGGCTTGATACCCATATTTTCTAATCTTATGTATGCTTCTCGAGCAGATTTACAGTGAATTGTACTATATACTTTATGTCCTGTAATCGAGGCACGAACTGCCATATTGGCTGTCTCCTCATCTCTTATTTCTCCAATCATAATTACATCTGGATCTTGTCTTAATATACTCCTAAGCCCATTTGAAAAATCTATATTCATTTTTTTATTTAAACTCATTTGATTTATATTAGGCATTACAATTTCAACGGGATCTTCAAGAGTTGTAATATTTTGAGATTTTGAATCTATTTCTTTTAATATTGTGTATAGAGTTGTGCTTTTTCCAGAACCAGTCGGTCCACAGGTCAAAATCAAACCATTCTTCAAAGAAATTATTTTTCTTATTATCTTAATTTGATCTTCAGAGAAACCTAAGTCCTCTAACTTATAACTAAAATTATCACAATATAAGATTCTTATTACTAGCTTTTCGCCATATATAACTGGTATAGACGATACTCTCAAATCATATTTTAAATTATTATAGTCAACTATTATTTTTCCGTCTTGCGGCCTTCTTTTTTCAGTGATATCCATATTAGCTTTAATTTTTATTTTCGACGCGAGACTTATATATTCATTTGAATCAATTTTATGAACTAAAACTAAAGTACCATTAATTCTATATCTTACATAAACACAATTTCTTTGAGGTTCTATGTGAATGTCACTTGCTTTCTTATCAACTGCATTAAAAATCAGCACATCTTGTAAATCCCTATTATCCTCACCAAAAACTATATTCTTTAAAAGCTCATAATTTCTTTCTTTTATTTCTACAACATTAACTTCTCTATTATAAATGAATCTTAAGTAATCCTTTGCCTCTTGAGAAGTATCATAGGACAAAACAGTTATCTGATTCGCCTCTTCCCTAATGGGAATAATCTTATATTTTTCACATATTTCTCTTTTTAAATTTTTAGCTATTTTTAAATCTATGTCTTCAATTTTATACTCTTTTATTTTAACCCCACCTATTCATATAAAAATTTATTTATAGACAAAGTCTAGACGTAAAAATTAATATTTATTCATAAATTATGTAATTATAAATAACTTAATTTCCAGAATTCATAATGCTTGATATATTTAATCTCAAGAGTATTTTGATTTACAACTTATAAAAAAATAATAAAGACTTACTTTTATTGAATATTAACAAAAATAGGACAACCATGCGCTAACCACATGATTATCCTATTTTTTATTAAGTATTATATTCTACGAACACGTAATCGGTTGAATTTTTCGATATTAAACTTATACTTCCATCTTTTGAATATGTAAATATTTGTTCCTGTTTATCATTTAAATTATTAGCCCCTATAAATAAAATATTGCTATTTTCATCTACAACAAGACCTTTTTCAATTTTAACAATAGCAGGAAAATCAAATACTAGCCTTTTAGGAACATTATCTTTAAGTTCATATAATGAATTCACATTTCCAGAAACTTTTCCAGTGAAATATATTTTTTCGTTACTTACAATTATATCTGAAAGTTCTTCTATATTATCATTTAAAAATTTAACATCCTTTGTCTTCTTATCTATCATCATTAGCTGTTTTTTGTTCTCCAATGTTAGTTGTATAAATATAACATTATTATCTGTTCCTTTTAAGAATGCTAAATACCCTTCTTTAATATTATATAATAATTCTTCCTTGCTTTCTTTTATATTATAAGTAAATAATCCATTTACACCATCATCACTAACCCCATAATACACTAAAGTATTATCATCATACCAGTCATATAACGTCCCCGATATTGAGACATTAGATTTCATTTCTATTGGTTTATTCTCTTTTGTCGTATCAAATATTTTTAGTTTTAGACCATTATCATCAATAAAATACGATATATATTCTCCACCTTTTGACAGTTTCAGTTCACTATAATTTATATCTTTTATTTCATTCTTATATCCATTATGAACTACGAAATGTTTTCCGTTTTCCATACATATGTAACTTGAACTTTCTTTGTCATAAGCTAATATAACAACGCTATCTTTTTTACTTTCATATTTACCATTTTCAAAATTATATAGTTTATAACTTCCCTCTTCATTTTTTAATACAGCACCTGAATTTAATTTTATCTCCTCTGCCATATTAGTCACTTTTTCTTTTTCAGAAGAACATCCTAATATAGACAGAGCCAGAACAATGAAAGCTATAATTCCCCACGACTTTCTTTTAGATAGTTTCATCATTATTCCCTCTTCTATGATTTTTTACAAAGATAATTTCCCCTCAAAGACCACTTCTGCTGGTCCTTTCATAAAAACATCATCTCCTAATACTTCTATTACTAATTCTCCACCTGGTGCTTTAACAAAAATTTCTTTGTCTTTGTGTACTAATCCAAGCTTCTTTGCCACTACGACTGAAGCACTACATCCTGTTCCACATGCGAGTGTAGCACCTGCTCCACGTTCCCATGTATCTACCCTTATATGAGTTTCATCAACAACTTTTACAAAATTGACATTGCTGCCTTCTTTAAATAAATCAAGTTTTTCGATTTTTGATCCCTCTAATACAACATCATACTCTTTATCAGTTTCAAAAATAACAGTATGAGGCACTCCTAACAGTACAGTAGTCATATTATAAGTTTTATCATCAACAGTAATATCAGCTTTTATAATATTTTCTATATTATTTAAAGGTATATCACACCCATCATAGGATGGTTTACCCATATATACTCTAACATATCTAACTTTTTCATTATCAAGGATTATTTCAATATCCTTAACTCCATCTCCTGTTTCTACGGAAAATTTATATCCATCAGCTATTTTATGTTCATAAACATATTTCCCAAAACATCTTATTGCATTTCCACACATATTTGCTCTTGATCCATCAGCATTTATTATTACCATTTTTGCATTAGCTATTTCTGATTTCCTTACAATAACTAATCCATCAGCCCCAATTCCAAAATGTCTATCACAGAGTTTCTTTGCAAGTAAACACTCATCCTCTATTTCATTATTAAAATCTTCAATAAATACAAAATCATTTCCTGCTCCCTGCATTTTATAAAAATTCATTTCTACTCCTCCTACTTAGTTTAATAGTAAAACTTTTATTTTGTATATTTATAAGTATGGTAAACTTTGGGCTTTATTTTCTTATTCATTAATAATAATATCACCAAGTTTAAATTATAACTTATTTAATCAATTTTCCATATATATTTTTTATATTTTTTTATATTTTTTTATATTTTTTAGTAATTTTTTATGTATATGTTCCCATATCGTCAAAAAGCTTTGTATTTTCTTCTGCAATAGTTAATTTTCACACTAAATTTCTAGTCATTTATTTCTTCATATTTGTCTAATAATTGATAATTCTATACTTATGATGTTATACTATTGTTAGTTACACTAAGAAAGGATGACATAACATGGCATTAGATGGTATCTACTTACACAGTTTAGTTAGTAATTTACAAGAATCAATTGTAAATTCAAAAATAGATAAAATAAATCAACCTGAAAAAGATGAAATAATTTTAACTTTAAGAAAAGAACGTAAGAACATTAAACTTTTAATTTCCGCCTCTCCAAGATTTGCAAGAATACATTTAACAAATAGTGTTAAAGAAAATCCAATAAAAGCTCCAATGTACTTAATGGTTTTAAGAAAATATATTCTTGGCGGCCGAATTACAAATCTAATTCAAAAAGATAATGATAGAATTTTAGTTATTGAAATCGAAAATAGAGATGAACTTGGTTTCGATAGCGTCTATTCTTTAATAATAGAACTCATGGGACGACATTCTAATATTACTTTACTTCGAAATAGAGATAATAAAGTAATGGAATCAATAAAACATATTACACCTGATATAAATAGTTATAGAGTACTATATCCTGGCGTTAATTTTGTTTATCCTCCTTCTTCTAATAAATTGGATCCTTTTTCTGTTTCTTATGAGGAATTGTCTTCTTTTATAATTAATAATTCTATAGAATTCGATACCAAATTTTATTCTAATTGTTTTACAGGGATAAGCATGCTATTGTCTAATGAATTATATTATGGAATTACTCAAACCAACAGTTCCCCGACTCAAGAAGAAATTTATGAGAATATTAAAGATTTTACCCGTAACTTATACAAAAATATATCATTTAATATCTATACGACTCAAAGTGGTATTGTAAAGGACTTTTACTCTGTAAAATTACAAACCCTCCAAAAAGATTATATTTCAATTCCTTATGACGATCCTAATATTTTAATGGACGCTTTTTTTGAAAGTAAAGATAAACAAGATAGATTACAAAACAAATCAACTGATTTACAAAAATTAATTAATACTAACATTGAAAGGTGTAATAAAAAAGTTAAAATATTAAATGAAACCCTTAAAGACTGTTCTGAAAAGGAATCTTATAAGATAAAAGGTGATCTTTTAACATCCTATATTTACACAATAAAAAAAGGTGATAATGAGTGTACAGTATTAAATTTTTACAACGAAAACGAAGAGGAGTATATAAAAATCTCCTTAGATACAACTAAAACACCTTCCGAGAATATTCAATATTATTATAAAAAATATAACAAGCTTAAGATATCCGAAGAATATGCAAAGGTTCAACTAGAAAAAGCTTCTGATGAAATTAATTATTTAAATTCTGTCCTTACTAATATACTTAATGCTGAGAGCTATAATGAAATAGATGAGATAAAAAATGAACTGATTGAAACTGGATACATAAGATTTAGAAAAAACAATAAAAATTCTAACAAAATAAAAGCTTCTAAACCACATCATTTTGTTTCTAGTGATGGAATTGATATCTATGTTGGTAAAAATAACTTACAAAATGATTACTTAAGTTTAAAATTTGCTAACAAAAACTATCTTTGGTTACATGCAAAAGATATTCCAGGATCACATGTAATAGTTTGTGCATTTGATGTGCCAGACAAAACCCTTGAGGAAGCAGCAGTAATTGCAGGCTATTATAGTAAGGGAAAAAATTCTTCAAAATTGCCTGTAGATTATACAAAAGTAAAGGAATTAAAAAAACCAAATGGATCGAAGCCAGGTATGGTCATTTATCATACCAATAAAACGCTTATAATTAATCCAAATGATTTTAGCAATATTTTTAATGCTTAATTTAATTAATAAATTCCATACTCGTTTAAATTTATACTAAAAAATATATATTAATAATCTTTAATAGAAAATCGAGGTTCAACTATATGTTGAGACCTCTTTTGTTTTGTTTAAATCCTTATTAAAAACTAAATGAATAGATCAAATTTCCTCCAAGCTTCTTCTAATAGCTGTACATTATTTGTAAAGAAATCCTTCTTTTCTTTTTCAATAGATATGATTAAAGCATTGATTAAACTTAATGGTGCTGCTAATGATTCTATATCTTTTGATCCTTTACTTACAGCTGTTAATGCTACATCTGAATACGGTACAAGTGGAGATAACATATTATCAGTTAATGCTATAGTAGTAGCACCCATTCTCTTTAAGTGAGTAAATATTTCTACTGTACTTCTCGCATATTTCTCAAATGCAATTCCAATAACCACATCTTCATCATCTATTTCACTAATTTGCTTGGGTATTTGCTCAATGTTATCAATTAAATTAACATTATTAAACATTAAATCAAGATAATATTTTAGAAACGCTCCAAGTACAGAAGAGCTCCTTCTCGATACTATAAAAATCCTCTTTGCCTTAAGCAATAGTTCTACTGCTTTTTTTAGTTCATATACGTTGAGGTCATCCATAGTTGATTTTATATTATTTAAGTCCTCTTCAAATATTTTATAAATCTCATTTTCTTCACTAAATTCTTTTTCAGAGTCCATTTTCATTCTTTCAGCTTTAGATACTTGTTGCTGCATTGACTCTTGTGTATCTTTCAAGAATTCAGGGTAGCCTTTATATCCGAGGAATATAACAAATCTAGTAACTGTTGCAATACTAACTCCTGATAGCTTTGCTAATTTTTCAACAGTTAAAAATGGTGTACTATTCGGATGTGATAATATATATTTTGCTATTTTTTCTTGAGCTTTGCTCATGTTAGGTATTTTTTCTGCCATCTTTTGATATACTTCTGCCATTTTCTAACTCCTCCCCATCATTATTAAAATCTCATAATTCACACCTATATTTTTTATTTTAATTCGCCTTTAAATGAGTCATTTATAGCACTTTTAAACATAGAAAATATTTTTTTGAATTAACTTGTCCCAACTTTTCTAAAACTTTGGACAAAAAAAGTGCTAACAATCATAACAAATTGTTAGCACCGTTGCTATCATATTTTTCTTTAATTTATTCTATCATGCACATTGTTCTTTGTAAATATATTTTCACTGTTCTACTTGTTAATCTTTCATTAATTAATTATTTAGATTTTTTTCTTTAATTAATTAACTTTCAAAGTAGAAATATTTAATTTATTAAAATATTAATCCATTAATTGATTAATCAACAAATCGCCCATGTTCTTAATTTTATCGTTATTAAAATATTGATAATAGTAACACTTTATTTTTCCATTATATAACTTTCTATTTTTAGTCGACTTTATTCCGAATGTTTTCTCAAATGTTTCAAAAGAAGTTAATATATTAAAATCCCAACTTTCTAATTTTTTCTTCATATTTCCAATGTGCTTATACAGAGAAGGCAATATTTCTTTTTCTCCAATTCTTTCTCCATATGGCGGATTTGAAATTATGAATCCATATTTTCTTGAGGTTGAAAACTCCATGAAATCTCTTTTTTGAAATTGTATATATTTATCCACTCTAGCTTTTTTTGCATTTTCCATTGCAACTTTGATAACTTTATAATCTATATCATATCCTATTAGTTTAATATTTTTATTCTTTTCAGACTTTCTAGCACCATCTCTTACGATATCAAATATATTTCCACTCATCGATGGCCATGTTTCACATACAAAATTTCTATCTACTCCTGGTGCAATATTCTGAGCTATCATAGCAGCTTCAATTAATATGGTTCCAGAGCCGCAAAACGGATCAATAAGTTCAAATTCATCATTCCATCGCGAAATTAATAACATTGATGCTGCCAAAGTTTCTTTTAGTGGTGCAGCTCCAGCAAGCTCTCTATAACCTCTCTTATGTAAGCCAGGACCCGTTGTATCTATTGTAAGAGTAACAACATCTTTCAGAATTGCCACCTCTATCTTGTATACAGGACCAGTTTCACTAAAAGTATCTATACCATAACTTTCACTCATACTTTTTATTACAGCTTTTTTTACTATAGATTGGCAATCTGGAACACTATAAAGTGTTGATTTAACACTTTTGCCAACTACATGCATAATTCCATCCTTCGGAATTATCTTACTCCATTCTACTTTCTTTGTTCCTTGAAATAGTTCTTCAAAAGATCTCGCCTCAAATTCAGCCATTCTAATAAGTACTCTATCAGCTGTTCTTAAATGAATATTACAAATTGCGATATCCATTTCATCCCCTTCAAAAGTTACTTTTCCATTTTCTATTTTTAAATCTTCATATCCTAATGCTTTAAGCTCTTTTGCAGTTATACTTTCTATTCCAAACGTACTTGTCGCGATTAAGTCATACATACTTCTGTATTCTCCCTTTTTTGTTACTCTTTATCATATATTTTAACCGAATCTTCTCCATCAATTTCTTTTAGCGAAACAGCTATTACCTCATTTTTAGAAGTAGGAATATTTTTACCAACATAATCTGCTCTTATTGGTAATTCTTTATGACCCCTATCTATTAATACTGCTAATTGAATACCCGTAGGCCTATTAACATCTATTACAGCATCAATTGCTGCTCTTGCTGTTCTGCAGGTATATAGAACATCGTCCACTATAACTATCTTTTTATCTTTTATCTCTAGGCCTAAGTCTAGATTTCTAATTTCCAAATTCTCACTTATTTTGGTCAAGTCATCTCTATACAATGTTATATCTACAGACCCAACAGGAACCTCTTTGCCTTCAATTCCCTTTATATAATTAGCAATTCTCTTGGCAAGAGGGTATCCTCTTGTCTTAATTCCAAGTAAAACCAAATCTTCAATACCTTTATTTCTTTCTATTATCTCATGGGAGATTCTTATTAATGTTCTATTTACAGCTTTCTCATCCAGCAAAACTGATTTTAATTTCATAATATGCCCTCCAACTCTTATTATCTTAATTCGTTTCTTAATTTATTTAATATTTCTTCAAAGTATTGCGGTAATTCTGTCGTAAACTCCATATATTCATTTTTACTTGGATGAATAAATCCTAAAGTCTTAGCGTGCAGCATTTGCCCTTTTAACTTAAATTTTTGTTTTTTTAGACCATATAGTGGATCCCCAACTAATGGAAAACCAATTGATGACATATGCACCCTTATTTGATGAGTCCTTCCTGTTTCTAATATACATTTTATCAAAGAATAGCCATTATATCGCTCTAGAACCTCATAATGTGTTACCGCATTTTTACCACCTTCTACTATAGCTATCTTAAGTCTGTCTTTTTTATTTCTTGCCAATGGTTTATTTATGGTTCCTTTGTCATTCTTTATTCTTCCTTCAACTAACGCATAATATTCTCTCTTCATTGAGTGATCTTTCAGCTGCTCCGAAAGTTTATTATGAGCTTCATCATTTTTAGCAATTACTAAAACACCTGATGTATCTTTATCAATTCTATGGACTATTCCTGGTCTTATTACTCCATTTATACTTGATAAATCCTTACAATGAAAAAGTAATGCATTTACTAATGTTCCATTGTAATTACCTGGTGCTGGATGTACGACCATTCCTTGCTCCTTATTAACAACTACTATATCCTTATCTTCATATAATATATTTATCGGTATATCTTCCGGATTAACTTTTAGAACTTCAGGTTCACTTAGCAATACCTCAATTTCATCAAAAGGCTTTAGTTTATAATTACTTTTTTGAATCTTATTATTAACTTTAATACTCTCTTTTTCGATAAGTCCCTGAATGAAAGATCTTGATTTATCATCAAATACTTCAGATAAATATTTATCAATTCTAATACCTTTATCTTTTTCCTCAACTATAAAAATATTTTTTTCCATAAATCGATAGTCCTTCCTCTTTAGCATATTCTTTCAACATTATAATATAATAATATCCACTTTACAATTGAAAACTTAATATCAAAACTCATACAAATAAATATTTTATAAGTTTATAATTGCCGTTTATAATAATTTTACATTTATTATACATTATGCTATCATTATATTATATCAACAATTTATTACTTATTATGTAGTATTTTTACAATATTCCATGTTATACTCATAATATAAAATCAAAAATTTATAAATAGTCGTGTATTTAGGGGGTAATTTATGGACATTATGACACTATTAAGTGTACTATTTGCATTCGTTTGTATAATAGTAGGCTATCTTCTGGAAAATGGGAATATTCTAGCTCTTCTTCAACCTACTGCTGCATTGATAGTAATTGGTGGAACGTTAGGTGCTGTAGGTATTTCTTTCCCATCGAAACTTATTAAAAAGTTTCTTAAAGTATTATCGATGGCTTTTAAAAAGAAAGATAGCAATCTCGAAGATTTAATTAGATATTTTAAAGAAGTATCAATAAAAACCAGAAGAGATGGGTTATTAAGTTTAGAATCTGAATTAACAGATGATTTAGATCCATTTGTAAAAAAAGGTTTGCAAATGGTTGTAGATGGAATTGATCCAGCATCAGTTAAAAGTATCTTAAACACAAAATTAGATCAACTTTGTGCAAGGCACGAGGATTGTATTGAAATGTTCACTTCTGCTGGTGGGTACGCTCCTACTATGGGTATCGTAGGGACTATAACTAGTTTAGTTATCATACTCAGTGATTTAACAGATATTGCTGGTATGGGTGAAAAAATAGCTGTTGCTTTTGTTGCGACTTTATATGGTCTAGGTACCGCTAACCTTTTTTGGCTTCCTATCGCTAGTAAGTTAAAAGAGATAAATAAAGAAGAACTTGTTGAAAAGGAAATGATTATTGAAGCTGTTCTTCTTATTCAAGAAGGAATCAATCCAAATACCTTAGTAAGTAAGCTTGCCGGTTATTTAACCGATGATCAAGCAAAGTCATTGGAAGAAATTTAATAAATGAGGTATAAAATATGAGAAGAGGTACAAAAAAAGAGAAAGATGATACTGAGAGGTGGATGCTTTCTTACTTAGACTTTATAACATTGATGATGATTTTCTTTTTAATGATGTATGCGATCTCAAATTTAGATACTAATAAAGCCAAAACTCTAGCAACTTCCTTGAAAATTGGATTTAATAGTGGAAATGGAGAAAATGTAATTGCAGTATCTGACAGTTCAAATACTAATCCTCAAGTGGTTGATCCAGCAGATGAGACAAGCGCTGCTGTTGCCGAAACCGAAAAACTAACAGATGTAAAGAAAAAAATTGATGATTTATTAAATAATTCAGAATTAAAAGGAAGTGTTTCCACATCTATTCAAGAAAGAGGACTTATAATAAGTTTTAATGATAGTGTATTTTTCAATAGTGGCGAAGCTAGTATCAAGCCTGATTGGCAAAGTAAACTAATAGCTATATCAAAAGTTTTAAATGAAATAGATAATTATATTCGTGTTGAAGGGCATACTGATAATGTTGCAATTAATACGAACTATTTCCATTCTAACTGGCAATTATCAGCTGTAAGATCTGCTAATGTTGTTGAATTCTTGGTTTCAAAAGGAAATATTATACCTGAAAGATTATCTTCAGTAGGATATGGTGAATATAGACCTGTGAAATCCAATGATACAGATGAAGGACGTTCCTCTAATAGACGGGTTGATATCCTAATATTAAACAATAAATTTAATAATTCAGAAACTCCAAAGGAATAATTTAAAAAATATAAAAAGAACCGGAAATAACGGTTCTTTTTATATTTCTTGCTTCTTATTCACTTTGAACAAAGAAGCTTTTGATTTCATTCAACTCATCGTTCAATAAGCCATATTCATTTGATTGTGACGATTCTTCCGATTTCTTTTCTTTATCATTATCTTCATTACTAATTTCTTTTTCTACTATATCTTCTTTAATTTCATCATCATCTATTGGATCCGAAACATTATAATTTTTAATAAAATCCTTTTCTAAGTCATCAAATGTTTCCAATTGTGCATTCATAAAGTTTCTATATTTTGCTCTGAATTTTATGAATTCTTGTTTCACTTTTTCATACTCATCATTGATTTGAATAACATCATTATGTGCTTTGTCTAAAAGTTTTTGAGCTGTTTCGTTTGCATTTTTTAATAATAATTCAGCCTCTTTCTGAGCAGAATTTTTAGCTTGTTCTGCAGCATTTTGTGCAAGTAATAATGTATTTTGTATAGTTGTTTCAATTTTCGAATAGTGGTCAACTTTCTCATTAAGATTAGCTAACTTTTCCTTTAAGTTTGCATTTTCTTTATACAATTCCTCATAATTATCAACAACTTCATCTAAGAATTCATCTACCTCATCTGAATTATAACCTCTCAAAGCTTTCTTGAATTCCTTATTGTTTATATCCATTGGTGTTAATTTCATACCTTCACCTCAACTATGTATATTTTTTAATAATAATTTTATTTCTTCCGCTTTTGCTATTCCCAATAGAATTACCCAAAATAAATTTACCAAAACCTCTTATAGTAATTCTTTCTTCACCTTTTAGTTCATAACTTTTATCTTTTATTTTTACATAATTAACGAGTACTAAGCCTTGCTCAATCATTGATTGAGCCTTAGATCTAGATATGTTTATAATTTTAGAAACTACCCCGTCAATCCTTAAAGAAGAAACTAAAATAATTTCTTCTTTAAAAGCTGTCTGAGGTAGAGTTCCAAAATCATTGACTATTTCTACATTACAAATAACTTTAGAAATTCTCTCTAAATTATATAAAATAAAATTTTCTATTTCTTCATATATGGGTACAAAGCAAGTATTATTATCTACTTTCAAATCGCCAATTTTACTTCTCTCTATCCCAAGTGACAAAATTCCACCTAAAAAATCCCTATGAGTAAGGTTTGAAAATTTTGAAGTGCTCTGAATTTTTATTAATTTCATTGGATATGGAATTTCATAAAAATTATTAAAAGAAATCATCCTTCTTTCAGAATCTTCGAATAATCCATAACTTCTAATTTTAACATCATTGCATAAGTTATTTTCAAACCAAGTCCATATATTTGGAGTATAAAAATTTTTTCCAAATACACATATACCTTTATCTCTAGACAATAAATATTTTTCATATAAATTTAATACTTCATTCTTTTCCTCGTCTGAAAAGTTATTAATTATTTTATCTTTTATATTCAAAGTATAAGACCTCTTAGCAAATTTATGACTAAAAGAGCAATTATAGGTGAAAAATCCATTGGTAACCCCGAAATCAGTCTATCTTGAAGCCTCCTAAACGGCTCCAAAATAGGATAAACAAAATTGTGTATCAAATTTATAAACTTATTTCCTTGAAGTTGAGGAATCCACGATGCCACACAATCTATGATTATAGCTAGTTCCAAAATATTAAAGAACATATCTAGAACCATATAAACACTATTAATCATAATTTTCTCCTCCTATTTTGACCAATTAAATAATGCCTTCGAACTTAACTCATTCTTTAATTCATTTGTAACTTCAACATTTGAAGGAGAAAGAATATATACACCTTTTTCTATTTGTTGCAATTCTCCACCTAGTGCGTAGCAAGAACCACTAATAAAATCTAATAGTCTTTGAGCTATCTTTAATTCTAATACGGTTGTGTTGACTAATACTATTCTTCTATTCTTTAATGCTTCACAAATTTCTGTTGCTTCTTCATAATCAACTGGCTTCGTTATAGTTACTTTTGTAGCAGAAGATGTGTGTATGTTTACGACCTTACTATTTTTCTTGTTTGTAATAACTGGCTCTATTGCTTCATCATCTTTTGCATCATCTTCAAACTCATCTTCAATATAATCGTCATAATCCTCATAATCCTCAAACCCTAATAAAGATTTAACTTTTGATAAAACGTTACTCATTACTTTCGCCTCCTAAATTATAATTTCTTTCTCCAAATATTCCTGTCCCCACTCTAACTAAGTTTGAACCTTCTTCTATTGCCGTCATAAAATCATGAGTCATTCCCATAGATAATATGTTCATACTGATATTCTTATATTCTTTTTCTTTAAGCTCATCAAAAATCTTTCTAGTTTTTCTAAAATATTTTCTGTTACTTTCTTCATCTCCTATTGGAATGATTACCATTATACCCTTTACAGAAACAAAATCACATTTTTCAATTGCTTCTATAAGTTCATATAAATTTTCTTCTAAAATTCCACTTTTGCTTTCTTCTCTTCCAATATTAATTTGAATTAGTGTGTTCGCAATTTTGCTAGCTTTACCAAAGCTTTTTTCAATTTCATTTAGTAAACTAATACTTGATAAAGAGTGTATTAGGTAAACATTCTCAACCAAATACTTAACTTTGTTACTTTGAAGATGTCCTATAAAATGCCACCTGACATCATCATGAAAATTTTCTGCTTTTTTTGCCATTTCTTGAACTTTGTTTTCTCCAAAATCTCTCATTCCAGCCTTATATGCTTCTTCTAAGTCTTCTAATGGCTTTGTTTTGGAAACAGCTAGAAGCGTTACTTCTGGTGGAATTTTAGATTTTAGTTCTTCAATATTTTGCTTAATTCCCATAATAAACACCTATAAAACTATTCCTTTCCTTTACATAATAATTATTCTATATTAAATTCAAAATTCCTGCAAAAATATAAATTTATTTTATTTCTTACTTTCATCTCTGTTCATGTATTTAACATTCGAATTCGCACTTGTTGGAGGCATAATAATTTTATCTACTACTTTAATATCCACATCAAGTTTTCTGAACATAAGTTGTTTAATATGGCTTCCATCTTCCAACAGAGCCGCTTTTAACTTTTCAGGATCCCCTATAACATAAATATTAAAAGGAGCATACTCCATTCCCCCATCATCAAATCCTATAAAGGCCCAATTACATATAACTCCTGACCATGGCACAATTCTATGGTTATTAACACTGATAGCCTCTGCACCTGCAACCCTAAGTTGATTTAAAACTAATGCCATATCATTATCATGTAAAAGCTTATTATTAATTTCGTCTGTATTTTCTTCCATTGCATTAGTTTTTCCATCATTTATCCTTAATATTATCCCTGGTCCTTCAATTTTATTTAATCCAATAAACATTTCATAATCATTAATTTGAGCTTTCATATCATCAAGAATCTTATCATCTTTTTTGTCATTGTTAACGTAATTCCTAATTTTATCTCTTTTCTCAATATTATCTTCTTTTAAATTACCTATTTCCCTATATAAGGATGCTCTTTCTTCAACTGCATTTTGATATTGAGATGAATTTAGTTGACTATAGGATTGAATTCCTTTGAAATTAAAATTCATAGATATTAAAACTCCTAATATTATGGTTGCAATGAAAACAAAGAGAAAGTCTTTATTATTTTTCATCACATCACCTCATCATTTAATTTCATCTTGTTCATTTATCGAATTATTTTTCAACTTATTTTTTCTCCAAATATTAAATTGCTCTAATAATAACCTTCTTATGATTGCGAAATTATCAAAAATTCTTCCTCCAAAAACAATAACTGCTGCCATATATATTGGTATTCCTAGCTTATCTCCTAAATATGCAAGACACGCCGCGAGTAAAGCATTTCCAAAAAATCCCGATATAAATATATCCGGTTGAAAATTTTTAGAAAGATTGCCTCTAATTGCTCCAAAAACCGAATCTAAACATGCAAGGATAGCTACTGACATATATGGTGAAAACTTATCAGATATATTAACATCTAATACAAATCCAAGTATTACTCCAATTAGTAGTCCTATTACTGCTATCAAATTTACTCTCTCCTATTCTTTTACCGATTTAATAAAATCACTTTTTAACGATTGCGTTGTTTTTCCTATAGATATATCATCTTCGGTTTTCACTTCATTGTTATAGTTAGGAAGAGCAAGATATTCTAAAGAACCTGGAAAAGATATTCCTACATTAAGTCTACCCTTTTCTCCAATTGCCTTAATTACAATCTTATCTTTAGGATATACTTTTCCAGTTGACCCTATTGCAATTCCGTTACCAGCCGTTTTAATTCCCGTTTGAGGAGTTATTCTAATATCATTTATAGATATAGCTTCCGCTCCTGAATACCAAAGTAAATTTACTATATGCACTAACTCATCTTCTCCTAGATCTCTACTGTTATCACTTGGGTTAGAACCAAATATAGATGTTTTCGGTGAAATTGTTAGTACAATACCTGGGCCCTTTACATCTACTACCCCCAAATGCATTCTTGCATTATCAAGTTGATTCTTAATATCTTTACCTAGGTCACCATCTTTCGCTGCTGTTTCTTCCATTTGCTTAAGTTCATCAGATAATTTTGTATTTGTCTTTGTCAATTCATCTTTTTCCTTTTTAAGTGATTCAACTTCGGAAATTATGTCATTCTTTTCATAATTACTAATATTAGATTCCATATTTTTATTAGATAATACTTTAAATTGATATGCTAATAAAAAACCTAAAAGTCCACAAACAAGTGCTATAAATAATTGCGATCTAGATAATTTCATTATTATCTTACCTTTCTTTATAATATACAGGTGCTCCATTAAATCCTACGTCAACATAACCTTTACTAATCCCTATATCAGGATTTTCAATTATATGCAACAACTTATTCATCTTATCTGGTATGTTTTCGTCATTACCTAATCTTCCTTCTACTTGACCAACATAAACTTTTATGTTCATAAGGTCCCTTATGTCAATATAATTTATATTATAATTAGTTGGATTTTTATTTATAATTTGATAGAAAACATCTAAAATTTTTACTGTTCTATCATCATCAAGCGCCTTATTTCCAGGCTCCACGTCTTTTAAATTTATTCCTATTATGTTAACTAAATTCCTATTTTCGATATTATCTGTTTTCTCAAGAAGATTACACCCACTATCTAAAACATAATAATAGCCATCCTTTTCCACATAGTACATTCCTTGCTTTTCTAAAACTTTAATATTAACTTGTTTCGGGTATGTTTTACTAATCTCAATATTCTGTACATATGGATTTTTTTTCGCTTCACTTGTAATATTTTGCTTATTAATAAATAAAATATTCTGTCCAACTAAATTTTCTGTTCTTTTCTTTACATCCTCTCCGCTCATAATAGGATTGCCTAAGATAGATACTTTTTTAATGATAAAAAAATCTGATTTCGTCGCAAAAACAATCCCTCCAATCATTAAAATTATACTAATCATTATTATTCTTTTTATTCGCCTTTTTTTTTGAGCCCTTAAAATTAATTTATTATTTCCTTCTTTTATCATATCCATCCCTATTCTTTATACTACTTATATAATAGCATGAGTTTACATATATAATAATACCACTTTAATAAGATATTTTCATTAAATTTTCCTATTGATTTTATATATTTCTTAGTTAAAGGATTACATAATCATCTTAGTTATATAATTTATCTCTTACTCATGAATATAAATAAGCATATTTCAGTAAAAAAATAAAGAATAAGAAACTATTTCATAATTCCTTACTCTTTATTAGAACTTATCATTTAATTTTCTTTAATCTCTTCCTTACCTTCAATTTGCCTCGATATATTTAAAAGAATCCCAACTGCCGTCATATTTATCAGCAGTGCCGTTCCTCCATAACTTATAAACGGTAAAGGTACCCCTGTAACCGGCATTGATCCTGTTACAACTGCGATGTTAATTAAAGATTGCACCGCTATAACGGAAGTTATACCTATTGCAAGAAGTGTACCATAGGTATCTCTTGCCTTCATAGCTACACTAATTCCTCTCCAAATAAATATTATAAACAATGTTATTATACATATACAGCCTATAAGACCTAATTCTTCTCCGATTATGGAGAAAATAAAATCATTATGTGGCTCTGGCATATATAAGGTCTTTTGTCTTGATTGTCCAAGCCCTAAGCCAGTTACTCCACCTGCTCCCAATGCATAAAATGATTGTATTAACTGATATCCATCACCTATCGGATCATTCCAAGGATTTGTAAAACTCATTAATCTCTTCATTCTATAAGGTTCTAATACTGTAAATGCAACTGCAGCTGCAAACATTACTGGAGCAACTATTCCAAATAGATGCTTTAACTTACCGCCAGCAGCAAAGAGAGTAATAAATGTTACAATCATTATTACAGATGCTATACTTAAGTTCTTTTGGGATAATACTAAAGCAGCATAAAATCCAGAAACACCTAGGTAAGGTACTATCCCCGTCGAAAATTGCTTTACACCCTCACCTTTAACTTCGAGGCTTCTAGCCAAAAACAGCACAACAACATACTTCGCTAACTCTGATGGCTGCAAACTACCAAAAGGCCCGAGTGGTATCCACCTTTGTGCTCCATTAACACTTGGAAATAGAAATACTAATAATAATAATGGGACACATCCTATCATTATTGCCACCGTGTATTTCTTTAACTTATGATAATCTATACTCATCATAAATGCCATTGCAAATATTCCAATAAGAGCTGCAATTCCCTGCTTTTTTAAGTAAAACATGCTGTCTCCAGATCTAAACATGGCATAATAAGAACTCGCAGAATAGACCATAATTACACCAATAGAAAGCAGCAAAACTACAGTATAAAATATCCCATAATCAATTTCACCCATTTTATTTTTTCTTTTGGACCTAATGATCTTCATACATAAATCCTCCAAATCTAATTAACTAAAGTGCTATAAAACCTATTATACACAAAACTGCTGTAATACTTGAAAATACTGTTACAATTTTCACTTCACTCCATCCCAAATGTTCAAAATGATGATGTATAGGAGACATTTTAAATACCCTCTTACCTGTTAACTTAAATGAAGCAACTTGAATTATAACAGATAAAGTTTCGATTACATACATTCCACCAACTATAACCACAAATAACTCCATCTTAAGCATTAATGCCATCGTACCTATAGCTCCTCCTAAAGCTAAAGATCCCGTATCTCCCATAAATATTTTTGCTGGAAAAGCATTATATTTCAAGAATCCAAGTAATGCTCCTGCTAATGCTAATGCAAAAACTGCTACTTCTTGGTTTTGTGTTCTAAAACCAACTATAGCAAAGAATGTTAATACTATAACTGTAACTGAAGTTGCAAGCCCATCAATACCATCAGTTAAATTAACTGCATTTGTTACAGCAGCATAATAGACAATTATAAATGGTATATATAGTACACCTAAATCCATTCTATAGTCCTTGCTTGCAAAAGGCCATATTATATCTGTACCAATGTATTTATATCCATACCACGCCAATGCTAACGAAAATAACACTAATAATATCATCTTTTGTCCCGCTTTTAGGCCTAAATTATCCTTATGTATTATCTTTAAAATATCATCTAAAAATCCAATGAACCCAAACGCCAAAAATGAATATAAAATAATCATTTCCTTATTCATTAATTTTTGTCCCATAATTAATATGGCTGTAGCAGTTGATATAAAAAATATCAACCCTCCCATTGTAGGAGTTCCTGATTTTTTTTGATGGCTTTTAGGTCCATCTTTTCTTATATTTTGGCCAAATTTTAGTTTGTGTAATATTGGTATAAATATAGGCCCGAGTATTATTGAAAACGTAAATCCTATTAACAGTGCCCCCAATATTCTCCAATTAATAAATGAATTTATTACTTCCCCCATCCAGTGTTGCCTAAGGCATCAAAAGAAAATGCCTAATTAAGGCAAGTCACCTCCTTCGTTTTATTTTATTTTTTCTATATATTTTATTATTTCTTCGAATTTTTCGCTTCTAGATGCCTTAACCAAAATAATATCATCTTTATTTATTATATTTACTAATTCTTCCATTAATTCTTGTTTGCTCTCAAATATTATTGTATTTTCTTTAAAACCTTCTTTATAACAATTTTTGAATTCCCCTGTGGTTAATAAAATATCAGCTTTTCCTTCTGCATATTTTCCCACTTCAGTATGAGCTTCTTTTGCATAATCGCCTAGTTCTCCCATAGTTCCTAATACTGCAATCTTTTTATTCCCATTATAATTCTTAAGAACTTCTAGGGCTGCTTTCATTGAATCTGGATTAGCGTTATACGAATCATTTATAATTGTAAAATTATCTTTTTTTATAAATTCAAGCCTCATTGATGTAGCATTAAAATTTTGCAATCCTTTCTCCATTTCCTCAAAAGTTAACCCAAAATTTGTTGCCACTTGTATTCCTAGAAGTGCATTAAGAACATTATGTTCTCCAATCATACTCAATGTAAATCTATAACTTTTATTTTCTTTTGTTATTGCATCAAAAGAGGTATATTCAGATGTTAATTCTATATTCTTTGCGTAAACATCATAATCTTCATTATACCCTATCTTCTCTAAACTATATTTATCATTTTTATTTATTAACTTTAACATATCATTTTCACAATTTAGTATTAAAGAATTCTTCTCTCCAAAATAATCAGCTATTGACATCTTCTCTTTAAGTATATTTTCACGTGTTTTCAAATATTCTATATGTGCTACGCCAACATTAGTTATTGCTGCTACATCTGGAAGTGCAATACTTGCGAGTTTATTAATTTCTCCAAAATTACTCATTCCCATTTCAAGCACGGCAATATCATAATCTTTTGAAAGTTCAAATATCATTAACGGTAATCCAATTTCATTATTGAAATTACCTTGTGTTTTAAAGACTCTATATTTTCCGCTTAAGAATGCTGCAACTAGATCTTTTGTAGATGTCTTTCCAGTAGACCCTGTTATTCCGACTACTTTTATGCCAAGCTTTTTTCTATAGAATCTAGCCAAATCACCTAATGCTGTTTTAGTATCTTTAACCTTAATGATTGTTCCTCTATTTTGTAAATCTTTCAATTCAAATTTCACTTCATCAACTATTACTATAGACGCACCTTTTTCAATAGCTTGAACTGTATAATCATTACCATTGAAATTTGCTCCTTTTAACGCAATAAATAAATTATCTTTATCTATTTTTCTTGTATCAGTAGAAATCTTATTGAATGCGCCTTCATTATTTTCAACTAATATCTCTCCATTAACTGCTTCAATTATTTCCTTTAAATTCAAATCCAAATCATCCACCCCTTTTTATCATTATATGTTAAAATTAAACTTTATAATTCCTTATTAATGATTGCTTACTCTGTCTAGTATTTCTTTAACAACTTCTCTTTCATCAAAATGTATTGTTTCTTCTTTCAGAATTTGGTATGTTTCGTGACCCTTACCAGCTATAACTACAACATCTCCTTCAGTTGCAATTTCTATTGCTTTTTTTATAGCTTCTTTTCTATTTTCAATAACAATATACTTTTCCTTATCAAGCCCAACTTCAATATTCTTTATAATACTCATCGGATCCTCACTTCTTGGATTATCAGATGTTATTATTGATACATTTGCTATATCTGTTGAAATCTTACCCATCTGCGGTCTCTTCACTTTATCCCTATCTCCACCACAACCAAATACAGATATTAGTTTTCCTCTAGTAAAAGCTTTCGCAGTATTTAAAATATTTTCAAGACCATCTGGCGTATGGGCATAGTCAATTATAATTTCATAAGGTAAATTATACTCTCTAGCTACTCTTTCGCACCTTCCTAAAACAACTACGTTTTCTATCCCTCTTTTAATCGCCTCTACCTGAATCCCCAATTTATAGCATGATATTATTGCTCCTAACGCGTTATATATATTATATTCACCTGGTATATTTAAAATAAATTGTTCTTCTTCTTTTATATTAAGTTTAAATTTAATTTCTCTACTTCCCATTTCTTCATTAAAAGCTTTATAGTTAGAATTTCCTTTTACTGAAAATGAATAAACATTGTCACCATTCAAAGCATATAAGTCATTAACTACTTGTCTTCCGTAATTATCGTCAATATTAATAATTTTTATTCTTGATCTTTCAAATAACTTAAACTTTGCCTTGTAATAATTTTCAAAAGTCTTATGAAAATCCAAATGATCTCTTGTTAAATTTGTAAAAATTCCAACTTCAAAATTAACACCATAGACTCTATCTAATTCAAGCGAGTGCGATGATACCTCCATAACACAATACTCTACACCATTACTAACCATCTCAGAAAATAATTCTTGCAACTCTAAAGATTCAGGAGTAGTTCTTTCAGTATGGAGCCTTTCATCACCAATATAATTTGCGATAGTTCCAATTAATCCAACCTTTTTATTATCAGCTTCTAGAATATCTTTAATCATAAAAGCAGTAGTTGTCTTTCCGTTTGTGCCTGTAACACCAATTATCTTCATCTTCTCACTTGGATTATCATAGTAGTTTGCTCCCATTAAAGCTAAAGCTTTTCTTGTGTCTGCACATTTAATTATCGTAATATTCTTATCCTCTATCTCTATATTATCTTGAATAACTACTATCTTCGCTCCATTTTCAATTGCTTTAGCAACATATTTATGCCCATCAGTCGAATAGCCTTTAATGCAAACAAAAATATCAAAACTTTTTACTTTTCTGCTATCATAATTTATTTTATTGATTTCTATATCAATATCACCTTTAACAACTTGATAATCTATTCCATCTAAAATCCTTTTTAAATTCATAGTTAATTCCTCCTAACTAATTTCCATTATTTCACCAAATATATATTAGTATTAATATTAACATTTATTATATTTAGATAAACAAATATTTAATTTACATTGTCTAATTACAATTGATCATTAAAGTTTCCATAAAAATTCTAAATTTTCCTTTTTACAAAACAGTGATGGACTATTTTTTAATTATAAACTAAAAAAATATAGCATGCGAGCATTCCCACATGCTAGTATTTTATCCTTAGTCAAATTCTCTACAAAAAAAACTGTTTGAATTTTAAAAAATCAACTATCACTTCTCATTGTTCTTTTCACGTATAAAAAGAGTATGTTAATCTTTATGATCTGAGCTTAATGTTAATTTAACAGTTGTTCCTTTAGTAATAATTTCTCCTTCAGAAATATCCTGAGTTGAAACAGTTCCATTTCCATCGAAAGTAACTGTAATTCCAAGATTCTTCAATAAAGTATCAGCATCATCTTTTAAATATCCCCTAACATTTGGCATTACGACATTATTATTATAAGTCGCATCACCACTCGTGTAAAGTGTTATTTTTGAACCTTCCCTTACTGAATTTCCTGGATATGGTGCCATATTTACTATTGTTTCTCCATCCCCATCTATAAGACAATCTAATCCTGTATTTTTCAATGCTTTTTTAGCATCTTGAGACTTCATATTTCTTACGTCTGGAATAACAACATCTTTACTAATTTTTTCTTTATCATCAGAATCTTTGCTATTTAGATAGTTAAAAATATCTGTAAATAATAGTTTAGCATATGGTACAGCTACTTGTGCTGCATAATACGCACCATTACTAGGTTCATCAACAGTTATCATAATAGTAATTTTAGGATCATTAACTGGAGCCATTCCAACAAATGAAGATATATACTTACCTTCTCCATACTTTCTATCAATAACCTTTTGGGCTGTACCAGTTTTACCACCAATGTGATACCCATCAATAAAAGTAGCTGTAGCTGATCCTCCTGTTACAACTCCCTCAAGGTAAGTTCTAAGTTCTGCTGTCTTTTCTGGACTTGCGACTGTAGAAGTTTTTGGTTTAAAAGTTTCATCTACAATTTTAACATTATTTTCATCATTATGAGTTACTTCTTTCATTACATGAGGCTGAATTAGAGTACCTCCATTTGCTATTGCATTAAATGCTGCCATATATTGAACTGAATTTACTGTGTTAGTTTGACCAAATGATATTGTAGCAAGGTCTGCTTCTGAAACTTGATCAACTTTTTTTACAATTCCAGGTGCTTCACCTGGCAAGTCAATTCCACTTACTTTTCCGAATCCAAATTTATCAATAGATTCACATAACTTTTCTTTCCCAATCATTTGCCCTAATTTTACAAATCCAACATTAGAAGAATTTTGAAGAATTTGAGGTAAATTTTGATATCTATTTAGCTGTTCAGCATTCCTTACAGTAATACCTCCTACTGATATTGATCCATTATCTACAAATTGTGTATCTTTATTGGCAACATTATTTTCTAAACCTGATATAGTAGTGATTACTTTAAATATAGATCCAGGTTCAAAAGTATCATTAACCAACCTATTTCTCCACATTTGCTGCACTTTGTCGTTTATGTTAGCACCATCAAATTTATCCGCGCCACTATATGGATTATTCGGATCAAAATCTGGTTTATTAACCATTCCTAAAACTTCTCCTGTTTTAGGGTCCATAACTAATATTGAAACTGCTTTAGCTTTATTTTCATCATAGCACTGTTTCGCTATCTTCTCAGCAAAACTTTGAATATTTTCATCAATAGTTAAAGTAACATCTTTACCCTTTATAGGCGCTGTATAGTCAGGAGCAGTATAAGGCAAGTCTGTATTGTTTTTATCAAACTCTGCAATCTTCATTCCAGGAATTCCTGTCAAATACGAATTATATTGAAATTCAACTCCTGTTAATCCTTTGCCATCAGGATCAGTAATTCCTAAAACATGCGATAGAAAGTTGTTGTTTGGATAATATCTTTTTGTATCTTGTGAAACTATGATTCCATTTATATTAAGTTCCTTGACTTTATCAGCCACATTTTTTTCTATTTTACGTGCTACAGTAACAGATCCTGCATCAGCACCACTTGGAAGCTTTTTTTCTAAATCAGCTTTTATTTCTGATTCATCCATATTCAATGCCTTTGCAATTACAGGCGCAATATCATTATAATTTAATCCAGCGTTACCTGTAGGTACAGGAATACCTACGCTTTTCATATGATCAAGTTCCTTGTTTGGAATAGATGTCAATTGTCTTTTTAAGTATGCTCTCATAGAATTCAAATCAAAATCTACCCTGTAGACATTAGCAGATACGACCAGTTCATTTCCCTCTCTATCCAGTATTCTTCCCCTTTTGGCATCCATCTTCACTTCACTTGTCCATTGTTCTTCTGCTCTTCCAGAATAATCCGCACCATTAACTACCATTATATAAGATAATCTAATTATTAATAGCGCAAAAACTATTGTTAATGATAAACCTATATACCGAGATCTCTTACGCATTTTTCCTTTATTTCTGTATTTTACCTTTTTCACCGACGTTCCTCCGTTTATTCTTTCGAATTAAATCAGCTAATCTTCCTAAAATCACTGTTTGATTAAAATTATAGAAAGTTTTAAAAATTTATTTAAAATTAATAAAAATTGTTATTAAAAAATATTAGCATGCGAGCACTATCTCACATACTAATACTTTTTTACTTGTCTAATCTACCACAAACTCTTTACAAAATCATAAACGTCTAAAATTAAAAACCTTAGCATCAACTCTGTTATACCTTTTAATCTTTATAATCTGAGCTCAAAGTAAGTTTAACTGTCGTTCCTTTAGCTATTACTTCTCCTTGTGAAATATCTTGATCCGATACCGCTCCGCTTCCCTCAAAAGTAGGTACTATTCCAAGGCCTTTCAACAAAGTAGTAGCATCCTCCTTTGAATATCCTCTAACATCTGGCATTACAACATTATTATTATAAGTCGCGTCACTACCAGTGTAAAGATTTATTTTTGAGCCTTCTTTTACTGAGTAGCCTGGATATGGCGTCATGTTCAATACTGATTCACCATCCCCCTCAATATTAAAATCTAATTTGGAATCTTTTAGCGCTTTTTTAGCATCAGCAATTTTAATATTTCTTACTTCAGGAATAACTATGTCTCTAGTAATTTGTCCAATGTTTTCATCTGAAAACTTACTATTCATATAATTGAATATATCTGTAAATAATGTTTTAGCTGGTGGAACAGCAACTTGAGCAGCATAGTATACACCATTGCTTGGTTCATCAATTGTTACCATAATAGTAACCTTCGGATCATTGACTGGAGCCATTCCAACAAATGAAGATATATATTTACCCTCTTGATATCTACCATTAATTACCTTTTGAGCTGTACCTGTTTTACCACCAATATGATATCCTTCCATAAATGTTCCAGTACCTGATCCACTAGTTACAACTCTTTCCAGATAACTTCTAAGTTCTGCTGTTTTCTCAGTACTAGCAACCGTAGAAGTTTTAGGTTTAAATGTTTCATCTACAATTTTAACATTCTTTTCATCTTCATGAGTTACTTCTTTCATTACGTGTGGTTGAATCAAATTTCCCCCATTAGCAACAGCATTAAATGCAGCCATATATTGAACTGAGTTTACAGTATTAGTTTGACCAAATGCTATTGTTGCTAGGTCAGCTTCTGATACTTTATCTACAGGCTTAACAATACCTTTCGCCTCACCTGGCAAGTCAATTCCACTTGCTTTACCGAATCCAAACTTATTAATGTATTCACATAATTTTTCTTTACCAATCATAGCACCCAGCTCCATGAAACCTACATTACATGAGTTTTGAATTATATCTGGAAACACTTGAGCTCCATGTCCTTGTGTTCTCCAGCATTTTGGATGAATACCTCCGACTGCTAATGATCCATTACAAAAGAATTTTGTATCCTTATTAACAATGTTTTCTTCTAATCCTGTAATAGCTGTTACAACTTTAAATATTGATCCTGGCTCAAATGTATCATTTACTAACCTATTTCTCCACATCTTTTGCACTTTATCCTCTTGAGTTGCTCCATCAAAATTATCTGAACCTTCACGTGGATTATTAGGATCAAAATCCGGCTTATTAACCATTCCTAAAACTTCTCCTGTCTTAGGATCCATAACTAATATTGAAACTGCCTTTGCCTTAGTATCTTCATATGCTTGCTGAGCAGCTTTCTCAGCAAAATTTTGAATATTTTCATCAATTGTTAGAGATACATCTTTACCATTTACTGGTGATGTAAATTGAGATATGGTATAAGGTAAATCCCTGTTATTTTTATCAAGTTCAGCAATCTTCATACCAGGAATTCCTGATAAGTATGAGTTATATTGAAGCTCTACTCCTGTTAACCCCTTACCATCGACATTAGTACTACCTAGCACGTGAGCTAGGAAATTATTATTAGGATAGTAACGCTTCGTATCTGGAGAAACCAAAACTCCACTTATATTAAGTTCCTTAACTTTATCTGCCTGCTCTTTCTCTATTCTTCTTATAAGAGTAGCCGATCCAGCATTTGCACCACTTGGAAGTTTAGTTTCGAGTTTATCCTTAACTTTCGTAACATCTAAATCCAATGCCTTTGCAATAGCAGGCGCAATATCATCTGTTTTTAATCCTTCATCTCCAGAAGGAATAGGAATTCCTACGCTTTTCATTTGATCAATTTCAGTCTTTTTCAAATCCTTTAATGACCTTTTCAAGTATGACCTTATAGAGTTTAAATCAAAGTCAACCCTATAAACATTAGCTGATACAGCTAGTTCCTTACCATTTCTATCTAGTATTCTTCCTCTTATAGCATCTATCTTTACTTCGCTTGTCCATTGCTCTTCTGCTCTTGCTGCATAGTCCGCTCTCTTAACTATCATTATATATGAAAGTCTAATTGTTAATACAGCGAAAACAAAAGTCAAAACGAAAGCGGCAAAACTCATCCTTTGGCGCATTTTTGCTCTATCTTTGTAATTTTTCTTTTTCAATGTCTACTTCCCCCATGCACTTTCTTTTGGTATATGAAATACAATAAGTCAAAGATACTTTGTATATTTTATGTTAGATAAAATATCCTTGGCTTATAGTTAACTCATTAGTAAATATACTTACCATAGCACATCATAAAGTTAAAGTAATAATGGAAGACCTTACCTTCTAAAATTCAGTAAAATATATCTTCCATTTAGATTTAAGTACAATAGCACACATTGACTTATTATTCCTAATTAAACCTCACATAACCCCCAAAATACCCAGAATTTAATTTATTATTGTTTATGTGGGAACACGAATTACTTCGACTACTTAAGTAAACTTATTAATTTAGAGAATAAAGTATCTTTTTTAGGGTTAGATTCTGTATTGGTCGGTTTTATACCCTCAAAATAATTCTGAGAAAAATCAATCCTTACAGTTTCCTCTTTCTTTGGAACAAACATAGCCAATTTATTTGAAGCATTCTGTTCTATATTGTTTAAAGATGAAAACTTAAGTAATTTAACTTTTATTGCCTCATTTTCTTCTTGAGTCAGTTTAATTTCAGCATTTAATTTGCTCACTTTACTTTGCATACTATAAATTTTATTATCCCCAGAAATAGTTATAAAACCAAGACCGATTATGATTACTGCTACAGTTAACATATATTTTCTATCATTTTTTCTGCTGTTTCTTAATAAAATATTCTTGTTTGTTATATTTTTTCTTCTTTGTATTTCCTTATACTTCTTATCTGGTTTACGTACTCTTGTTTTTCTTTCTGGTGCTAATGCTGTATTCCCTTTTATATAATCATATTCTCTTCTTCCCAATTTATTCACATCCCAACATATTTATAACATAATAATAATTATAATTTTTCAATTATCCTTACTTTAGCGCTTCTACTCCTTGGATTTTCTTCAATTTCTTCTTCAGTCGGTACAATGCCTTTTTTTGATATATTCTTAACTAATGGTAATTTCCCACAAGCGCAAATCGGAAATTCTTTTGGACAATTACATGGGTTTTCTAATTCTCTAAATTTAAGTTTTACAATTCTATCCTCTAAAGAGTGAAAAGTTATTATTGCCATTCTTCCCCCTTTATTTAATCTATTCACTCCGTCTTCTATAGTCTTATTTAGTATTTTTAATTCTGAATTAACTTCTATTCTAATAGCCTGAAATGTTCTTTTAGCCGGATGTGGCCCTTCTCTTCTCATTTTCGCCGGAATTGCTGCCTTAATAATATCTACCAGTTCAAAAGTTGTTTCTATAGGCTTTTCTGCCCTTCTGTTAACTATGAAATTTGCAATTCTTTTAGCAAATCTTTCTTCACCATAATCCTTTATAATTTTATATAAATTTTCTTCTGAATAAGTATTTATAATTTCATAAGCTGAAAAATCATTATCTCTATTCATTCTCATATCTAACGGTGCATCCTTCATATAACTAAACCCTCTTGATGCCTCGTCAAGCTGATATGATGAAACACCAAGATCCATTAAAATCCCATCAACTTTTTCAATCTCTAAATCATTTATAATGTCATCAATACCATAAAAATTACTATGAACATATTTTACATTACCAAAATCCTTTAGCCTTTCTTTAGCCGCACTTAGTGCATCTTTATCTTGGTCTATACCTATCAGCATTCCATCAGACGATAGATGCTTTAAAATGTGAGAAGAATGTCCTGCACCACCTAAGGTACAATCAACATAAATCCCATTTTCCTTAATATTAAGTGCGTCTATACACTCATTTAATAATACTGAAACGTGTTTAAATTCCATACTAAAAACTCCTTATATTCCTAAATCATTCATTTTTTCTGCAATTGAATCAAAATCTATACTTGACTCGTTATATTCATTCCACTTTTCTTTGCTCCATATTTCTACTCTAGATAATACTCCAATACTTACTATGTCCTTTTCTATACTTGCATATTCTTTTAAATTTTGCGGAATTAATCCTCTACCTTGCTTATCTAATTCTACTTCACAAGCCCCAGAAAAAAAGAATCGTACAAAAGATCTCGCATCTTTATTTGTTAAAGGCAAAGTTTTTAATTTATCTTCTAGTATCTTCCATTCCTCAAGTGGATAAGCGTATAAACATCCATCTAGGCCTTTAGTAATAACAAATTTATTTCCCAGACCTTCTCTAAGCTTTGCCGGAACAATTATTCTATTTTTAGGATCTAACGCATGTTGATATTCCCCAATAAACATTATTCTCAGCTCCCACTTTGATATTTTTGAAATTTCCCTCTATTTTATACCACTTAACACCACTTTTAACCACTTTAAGTATATCTATTCTATAAAAACATGGTATTTCCTCCTTCAAACTGATATTTTTTTATAAAAATTAAAAAAACCTCGTAAAAACATTCTATATTTTTACGAGGTTTTTCATATTTTAGAATAAAATTCTTATTGTATTATACTTTTAGTCTCTTAATGTAGCTCCGAGTTTGTATTCTAAAGATTTTAAAATCTTTTCATGAACTTTATTAACATCTTTATCTGTTAAAGTTTTAGTTTCGTCTCTATACCAAATAGCATAAGCTATGCTCTTTTTACCTTCAGGAATTTGCTTTCCTTTATATATATCAAATAATTCTACTTTTTCAACTAAGTTTCCACCAGCTTTTTTAATTGTTTCATCAATTTCTTGAACTAGAAGACTATCATCAACAAGTAATGCTATATCTCTTGTTACTGCTGGGAACTTAGGTAATGCCTTATATTTCTTATCCATCTGAGCACTATCATATAAAACATCCAAATCTAATTCTGCTACAAAGCATGGTACATCAATCCCATAATTTTCACAAACATCTAAGTGAACTTCTCCTAAAGTTCCAGCATTATTTCTACCTATAGTAATTTTAGCTGTTTTTCCAGGATGGTAGCTTACATTTTCACTTTCTCTTTCATATTTAACATTCTTTATTCCTAATCCATCAGTAATATTCTCTACAACGCCTTTAAAATCTAAATAGTCACAATCACCATATATTCCAATTGTTAATACATTTTTCTCAGTTGGAAGTTTTGTATCATCCTCATTTGGTATATAAACTTTACCCATTTCAAATAATCTAACATAAGAATTATTTCTTGAATAATTTCTTCCTAAGCTTTCCATTATAGATGGAAGAGTTGATGTTCTCATTACACTATAATCTTCACCTAGTGGGTTCTTTATCTTAACAACATTTCTAAGTTCACTATCTTGTGGTAAATTGATTTTATCAAATACTTTTGGAGATACAAACGAATAACTTATAGATTGATTTAATCCACTGCCTGTTGCAAGAAGTACAACTTTATCATCTAGTAATCTTGATTTATACTTTGGTTCTCTATCGGTTGAAACTTTAAAGATAGTTGTCGGAATATTATCATATCCATAAATCCTTGCGATTTCTTCAGCTATATCTTCTCTTATTTCAATATCTACTCTGAATGTTGGTGACGTAACTATTAAAGTTCCACCTTCTATTTTTGTGAACAAATCAACACTATCTAAACATTCTTTCATTTCTTCTTTTGAAAGATTTGTTCCTAAGAAAGCATTAACCCAATTTGAATCTACAGTTACAGTTGATACTTCCTTTTTATTGTTATAAACATCAACAGTGCCTTCCATAACTTCTCCAGCATTTAATTCACAAACTAAGCTACATGCTCTATTCAATGCTATCTCTGCTAGATTAGGATCAATATCTTTTTCAAATCTGCTTGACGCTTCAGTTCTTAAGTTTAACTTTTTAGAGTTTATTCTTATATTAGTACCATCAAAGTTTGCGCACTCAAAAATAACTTCAGTTGTATCTTCTTTTATCTCGGAGTTCAATCCACCCATTATTCCTGCAAGGCCAATAGTTTTATCTCCATCTTTAATGCAAAGCGTTGAATCATCTAATTCTCTTTCAATTTCATCTAATGTCGTAAACTTTTCTTTATCCTTAGCTCTTTCAACTACTATTTTATTTGTAGATATTTCTCTTCTATCAAAAGCATGCATTGGCTCACCAATTTCAAGCATAACAAAATTTGTAATATCAACAATGTTATTAATAGGTCTTACCCCTGCTTCAAGAAGTCTTTCTTGCATCCAGCCTGGAGAAGGAGCGATCTTAACATTTTTAATTCCTCTTGCCATGTATCTATTACATAGAGAATCCTTAATTTCAACAGTAAATTCATCTTTTATATTTTTAGAATTCTTAGTTTGATACTCTAAACTAGGCATTTTATAAGTTGTTCTAATGGCAGCTGCTGTTTCTCTCGCCATTCCTACCATACTTAAGCAGTCTGGTCTGTTAGACGTTATTTCAAAATCCAAAATAGCTTTATTTAACCCTAAAATTTCTTTAATATCAGCGCCAAGTTTTGTATCTGTAGGTAATATCATTAATCCATGAACTGGTTCGTCCCCAGCTATGCCTAGTTCTTCTTCCGAACAGAACATACCATTAGATACTTCCCCTCTTAGTTTACCTTTTTTAATTTTAGTTCCATCAGCTAGAGTTGAACCATGAAGTGCAACTGGTACTACATCTTGTTCTTTCATATTTGTTGCTGCAGTAACTATTTGTATTTCTTCAGTTCCTATATTAACTTGACATATACTTAGTTTTTCTGCATCTGGATGCTTTTCAATCTTGGTAATTTTACCTGTAACCACATTCTGAATTACATCTCCTAAAACTACAAGTTCTTCGAGCTGTGACCCAGTTAAAGTTAATTTATCACCCAACTCCTTAGGACTAACATTTATATCAACATAATCTTTAAGCCAATTATATGGTACTTTCATATTTCTTCCTCCTTATTATTAACCAAAACGAAACTTATTCCACTCAGTTAATTATTTATTACCAATCATTCATCATTTAATTAATAAACAAATTTGGTTTTAATAAATATTTATTCTACATGATATCTAGATTTATTCATTTGGATTCATTTAATTCAAAATATCTTTCTAAATTACTGAACTATTAATGTTAATAAACATATTCTTAATACAATATCTAATATTCTAGAATTGATTTAAAAATCTCATATCACTTTCATATAACAATCGTATATCATCTATTCCATATTTCAGCATTACCATTCTATCTACACCAAATCCGAATGCAAATCCGCTATAAACTTCTGGATCAAGACCACAATTTCTTAATACATTTGGATGCACCATTCCACATCCAAGAAGTTCTATCCAACCGCTGCCCTTGCATACTCTGCAACCTTCTCCACCGCAGACAAAACAAGTTGCATCCATTTCAGCAGATGGTTCTGTAAACGGGAAGTGATGCGGTCTAAATTTTGTTTGAACCTTATCCCCAAACATCTTTTTAGCAAATAATTCTAAAGTTCCTTTTAAATCTGCAAAAGTAACACCTTTATCAATAACTAAACCTTCCATTTGATAAAATATAGGTGAGTGAGTAGCATCAACTGAATCTGATCTATACACTTTACCAGGTGATATCATTTTTATTGGTGGCTTTTGATTTTCCATTGTTCTAATTTGAACTGGTGATGTTTGAGTCCTTAAAACAATATTATCATTAATATATAAAGTATCTTGTTCACTTCTTGCAGGATGATTTTTAGGAATATTTAATGCTTCAAAATTATAATGATCTAACTCAACCTCTGGTCCTTCTTCAATAGTGAATCCCATTGAAATAAATATTTCTTCCATACTTTGAAGTGTTAGGTCTAAAGGATGTCTTTTCCCTATAACTTTCTTTCTTCCTGGAAGTGAAATATCAATAGTTTCGCTTGAGAGTTTTTCTTCTTTCTCTTTGTTTTTAATCGCTTTTGTTGCATTATCTAATTTTTCTTCAATTATAGCTTTAGTCTCATTAACTAATTTTCCAACTATCGGCCTTTCTTCCTGAGAAACTCCCCCCATACCTCTTAATATTGTAGTAAGTTCTCCCTTCTTACCTAGGAATTTTACTCTTATCTCTTCTAATTCACTGCTAGTTTTAACAACCTCAATTTTACTTAGTGCAAGTTCTTGAATTTCTTTAAGTTTTTCTTTCATAATTGTTCTCCTTTCAACAAATTCAGCAAACAATGTGCTATTATTTACTTTTAGCCGCTAACAAAATATTTGTTAATTTTTTTAATAATTCTTAAAAAATCACAAACTCTTACCAGCTCGACTTGAATTAAACACAAAGTATTATGCCGAGCAAATTTTTACGCAAAAAAATCGCCCCCATAAAAAGGGACGAAAAATCCGCGTTACCACCCTAATTGGAGCTTTATCACTAAAACAACCCAACTTAATTTAATTAACGACTTTTTCTGCCGCTAGCTACTACTAAAAGTTTCACAGCTAGAACTCCTGAGTGAACTTCAATATTATATTATTTAAGAAGGCTTGCAGTCTATGACCTTCTCTCCCTTAAAATTTTTCTAATATCTACTCTCTCATTCACAGTTTTTAAATATTTCATTAATACAACTAATTATACAAATAAATCCTAAAAATATCAATACTCAATTTTATTATATCTTTACAATTCACTTTGCCTTACTTTTTCATACATTATAACTGATGCAGCTATAGCTACATTTAGAGATTCTGCATTACCAGGCATAGGAATTTTGACCTTGATATCAGCTAAATCAAATACTTCACTACTTACTCCATTCCCTTCATTCCCAACCGTTAGCAGCACTTTTCCCTTCAGGTCTACATCAAAAAAGTTTTTATCCGTATCAAGTGCTGTAACAACTAAGTTGAATCCTTTTTCTTTTAATTGCTTAACTAACGTTAAATTCTCATCATCATAATGAATAGGAATATAAAATATAGACCCCATTGTAGATCTAATAGTTTTTTCATTATATATATCTACAGTTCCTTTTGTTAAAATAATTCCTTGTACTCCTGCCGCATGAGAAGTTCTTATTATAGTTCCCAAATTACCGGGATCCTGTATTTTATCACAAAGCAAATAAAAATCACCATTGTCGTTTAAAGACATTGAGTTCATATTAATAACAGCAATTATTCCCTGTGGTCCTTCAGTAGAAATTAATTCTTTAAATAGGCTTTCACTTATCTTATATATTTTTGTATCCTCAGTTATGTAATGCAATAAAAATTGATCAATTCTCTCAAAGGCATCTTCTGTAACAATTAAATAATCTATATTAACTTTCGCTTTAAAAGCCTCTTGAATCAATCTAAACCCCTCTATTATATATTGATTATTTTTATTTCTATTTTTTCTTTCTTTAAGTTTTTTAGTATACTTAAACAAATTATTTTCTTTACTTTCAATAAATATCAAAGTTCTACACCTCTAACCTATTTAGCTTTTCTTCCAAATCATATTTTCAAGCTTATTTAATCTTCACTCGAACCAAGAGCCACCACAACATTCCTATATTCTTAGATATATAATCTTCCGAACACGAAACATCCATACCATTACTGTAAATTATTTCATAATAAAACAAAATGCGGCCTAAGCCGCATTTTATGTATTAAGCGTTTAATTGTTTCTTAGCAACTTCTACTAATTCCGAAAACGCCTTAGGATCATTTATAGCTATTTCTGATAACATTTTTCTGTTGATATCTATTCCAGCTAATTTAATTCCGTTCATGAATTTTGAATATGATAAATCATTCATTCTTGTAGCAGCGTTTATTCTTGCAATCCATACGCTTCTATAATCTCTTTTCTTATTCTTTCTTCCAACATAAGCATTTCTTAATGCTCTGATTACTGATTCATTAGCAGTTTTAAATAACTTACTCTTTCCACCGTAGTATCCTTTTGCAAGTTTTAAAACTTTTTTATGATTTTTACGAGAATTCTTCGCTCTCTTTACTCTTGCCATTACTTAAACCTCCTGCACTACCTCTATTTTATAGGTATGGTAATAATTTCTTAATAGTTTTTTCTTGTGTTACTGAAACGTATCCAGCTTTTCTAAGATTTCTCTTTCTCTTTGAACTCTTCTTTGTTAAGATATGACTCTTAAACGCTTTAGCTCTCTTAAGCTTTCCTGTACCTGTCTTTTTGAATCTTTTTGCTGCACCTCTATGACTTTTCATTTTTGGCATGATTAAAATCCTCCTCTCAAGTTATGCCTTTTTAGGCCCTAAAACCATTGTCATGCTTCTGCCTTCTCTTTTAGGATGTTTTTCTATTAGGCAGACATCTTCTAATTTAGAAGCAAAGTTATTAAGAATTCTTTGCCCAATGTGGGAAAGTTCCATTTCTCTACCTCTAAATCTAACAGTGATTTTAACTTTATCTCCATCTAATAGGAACTTTCTTGCATTTTTTGCTTTTATGTCAATATCATGTTCCTCAATAGTTAGACTGCATCTTATTTCTTTAATACTTACAATTTTTTGCTTTTTCTTAGCTTCTTTTTCCTTTTTTGATTGCTCATATATATACTTACCAAAGTCCATAATCTTACAAACTGGTGGTGTAGCATTAGGAGAAATCATAACTAAGTCCATTTCTTTTTCTTCAGCAAGTCTTCTTGCTTCAGCTGATGAGATAACACCTAATTGTTCCCCATCACTTCCAATCACTCTAAGTTCTTTCTCTCTTATTTCTTCATTCATAGAAAAATCTTTATTAATATTTTTCACCTCCGAAAAATTACATACATAATAAAAAGACGGCCATATAGCCGTCTCAACATTATCAATACATCATGCATAATGCATAAATAGATATCCATTAACCCAACCAGTAGAATTAACACTGTTAGGTGAGAAACGGCTGTTTCTTCTTAACGAATATGAGTATACCATCTTTGTTAATACGTGTCAATATTTTTTTGCAATTATTTTTTCTGAATTATATTCGTTGTTTGCTTCGTAAAAAGTCACTCTATTTTCAAATACATTTTCTATTGTATCTAAAAATTCCTTATTATTGCAATTTTCTTTACCAAAAATATTTATAGCCTTTGGTGCATTTGTAATAAGTCCACTTATTAGTATGTCCTCAATATTTAAATCTACCTTATTTTGTTCCGTCATTACTTCATTGCAGAAATCGTAATATAAATTTTTACCTTCTTTATCCCTAATAATATAGTTATTCCCCTCTTCTATTATTATATTAACTTCTTCTATCTTACATTCCTGCAACTCTACAAAATACTTTAATAATTTTATAAATTCCTTATATTCCTTTTCAACCATGTATCTTTCCACAACTTTATCTATAATCTTCTCAATATCACTTCTAAGTTTTCTCATTCTAAAAGTTATAAAACCATCTATATTAAGCTCTTGTTTTTCACTTATACAATCTCGAATCATTTCTACCATAGAGTTTATTTTATTTAAGCAATATATAGAATCTTCATTTTGAGTAGTTTCCTCATATTTTAATACTTTAACTATTTGATCTTCTACCTCCAGTATCTCACTTTGTTTCAGAAAAAAATAGTTATCAGTTATGAATTCAAACATTTCTTTTTTTCTATAATTATCAATTACTATTCTATATAAAATATTACTAACATATAAGTTAATAACTTCTTTTATTTTTTCATTATAACATTCATCTTCAGAAATTATCTTAATTATATGAGTATTTCCTTCTATACTTTCAACAAACCCTATTAAGATATCTTTCTTCTTCAGTAGCTCTCTTAGCTCTTGCAGGTCCCGAGAAAAAGTCAAGTCTTCACTATAAGCTAATTTTAAAATAAGCATGGATTTCACTCCCTTCTTAATATTAGTATGTATAAAAAATCTAATGATATGCAGAGTTTATATTTTATTTTTGATTAAACATAAGTTGCTTTTTTACGTATAATCCATTAATTAATTGACATATCTAAGTCTAAGGTTCAAAATATAATTTAAATCAACTGCCTTGCTCCATTGCAAACGCAGATTATATTTCACATTTTTAAGGAGTATTTTATGCATTGTTTTATTGATTATAGAGCAACAAAAGAGGAATTACTTAATCTTTTAAAATTAGGAATCAACCCAATTCAAGTACCAAAATCTGATGATGTGTATGAAGCTATAAATGGTCATCCTGATATTCAATTAAATATATTAAAAAATGGCTCAAATGATAAAATCATTATTCAAAAAAATATTTCTAAAAATTTTATTAAAATACTTAAAGAAAATAATATAGATTATATCTTTTCTAAAAACTCATTATCTAATAAATACCCTGGTGATATTATTTTAAATTCCTTAATATTAGAGAATTTTTTTATACACACATTAAAATTTAGTGACGACAACCTTTTAAAATCGCAATATTTAAAGAAACACATTAATGTTCGTCAAGGTTACACCAAATGTTCTATCCTCCCAGTCAAAGAAAATGTACTAATTACAAGCGATAAAGGAATTTTTGAATCTTTAAAAAATTATAACTTTGATATTCTTCAGCTTCCTCCCGGAGATATATTACTACCTTCACTAAATTATGGCTTTATAGGCGGGGTTGGTGGTATGGTCTCTAATAACAAAATGGCTTTCTTTGGTGATCTAGACAGTTACAAATGGGGAGACGAAGTAAAAAAATTTCTTTCAAAATACGATGTCGCCCCCATCTCACTAAGAAAAGGGAAATTAATAGATCGAGGTAGTCTGCTTACCTTATAATCATGTCCACTATATAATATGATTTCTGTTTTTTTATGTTACTTTTATATTAGGCAAATGAAGTACTATATAAAATACAAAAGATTACCAAAATCTCCTTTTGTATGTGCTCAAAAACCCCAAAAATAGCAAGTATAAGATTCCTATTACTTGCTATCTTTTACAAATTATCTTATTATTCTATTTCTTATCTCGCTGCTCAATTTTTCTGCTTTTTCTTTTACAATTCCTGTCACAGCTCTGAATTCACTGCTCATATCTTGAGTGAATTCTTTCATTTCATATCTCATTTTTTCTGCTTTTTCCTTTATTTCTTTAGACAAATCTAACATGATAATTTCTCCTTTCCTAAAAGTCCTTATTTTATTTATAATTGCTAAAAATTATATCTATAAATGTATTTTGTAATATAAGTTTGCCCCAAAATAGGAATATTATTAATAAAATTCTGGCTAATTTAAAGTTTTTCAAATATTTGTAGTTACATAAAAAAGTTCTCATATAACTACAAAGTAATCTTATTTAAATATCCAATAAAATAATAAATTTACTTTGACATAGTAGCTTCCTATCATTTAAACTATTTTAGAGTAGATTTGTAACGAATTATTTTATATTTTAGGAGGCAACTAATGAGCGTACTTACGGTTAAAAATATGAATCACGGCTTTGGAGATAGAGCTATTTTTGAAGATGTATCATTTAGATTATTAAAAGGTGAACATGTTGGTCTTATTGGAGCTAATGGAGAAGGTAAATCAACATTTATGAATATAGTAACTGGAAAACTTATGCCTGATGAAGGTAATGTTATCTGGTCAAATAACGTTAGAGTCGGATATATGGACCAGCATGCAGCTTTAACTAAAGGACAAAGTATAAGAGATGCTTTAAGAGATGCTTTTAAATATCTTTTTGATTTAGAATCCGAAATGAATTCTTTATATGAAAAAATGGGCGATTGCAGTGAAGATGAATTAAATAAAATGTTAGATAGAACTGCTACAATTCAAGACATGCTTGATCACAATGGATTTTATATAATTGATCCAAAAGTCGAGGAAGTTGCAAAAGGACTTGGACTTTTAGATTTAGGCTTAGATAGAGATGTTGATGATTTATCAGGTGGACAAAGAACTAAAATTCTTTTAGGTAAATTATTGCTAGAATCTCCTGATATTTTACTTTTAGATGAGCCTACTAACTACCTTGACGAAGAACATATAGAGTGGCTTAAGAGATATCTTCAATCGTATGAAAATGCTTTTATACTAATTTCTCATGATATCCCATTCATAAATTCAGTAGTTAACTTAATTTATCACGTGGATGAAAGAAAACTTACTAGGTACGTTGGAGATTATGATGAATTCCAAAGAATATATGAGGAAAATAAAAAGAAGTTAGAGGCTGCTTACGAAAAGCAACAAAAGGAAATTGCAAGGCTTGAAGACTTCGTTGCTAGAAATAAGGCTAATGTTGCTACCGCTAATATGGCAAAATCTAGACAAAAGAAATTAGATAAGATGGATGTAATTGAACTTTCTAAAGAAAAGCCAAAACCTGAATTCAACTTCAAACCAGCTAGAGCTTCTGGTAAAGTTATTTTTGAAACTAAAGATTTAGTTATAGGTTATGACTCTCCTCTTACAAAACCATTAAATTTATATATGGAAAGAGGACAAAAAATAGCATTAGTTGGAGCTAACGGACTTGGTAAATCAACTCTTTTAAAAAGTTTACTAGGTATAATCAAACCACTTAGCGGAGAAGTTAATCTAGGAGATTATCAATACATAGGTTATTTTGAACAGGAAGATAGAGGCGATAATAGTAATACTTGTATAGAGGAAGTGTGGCAGGAGTTCCCTAGTTATACTCAATATCAAATAAGGGCTGCTCTTGCTAAATGTGGACTTACGACTAAACAATTAGAGTCCCAAATAAGAGTTCTATCTGGTGGTGAGGCTGCAAAAGTTAGACTTTGTAAAATTATAAATAATGAAACTAACATACTAATACTTGACGAGCCCACAAACCATTTAGATGTTGATGCAAAAGATGAATTAAAAAGGGCACTTAAAGAATACAAAGGAACAATTCTATTAGTTTCACATGAACCTGACTTTTATAGAGATATAATAACTGAAACTTGGAACTGTGAAGATTGGACAACAAAGATAATATAACACTTAATAAGAATGCAGTCAGTTTATTAAAACTGGCTCTTTTTTTACATTTTAATCTTTATTACTTTATACAATCTCCATACAAAACCTTAATCATAGCTCTTATATTTATAAATAGTTAATTAATGATAGAAAATACAATAACTATAATAAACAGTTCTCTTTTCATTAATACTATCTTCTATTATAATAATGTTTAAGAGATCAAAACACTGTTTCTGTTGGTAGTCAGAACCTATATTATAATATAGCAGTGACCTGCCCTCCTGGGGTTGTCCATTCTCCGTAAATTTATTTCATACAGGAGGATTTAATTATGGTAACAATAATTAAATTAACAGTTCTTTTTGATGATCCATTTTGGATTGGTGTCTTTGAAAATGTTGAAAATGGCGAATATAATGTATGCAAAGTTACCTTCGGCTCAGAACCAAAAGATGAGGAAACTTACGAATTCATACTAAAAAAATTCTATCATTTAAATTTTAGTTCGCCGATATTGTCTGATGAATTTAAATCAGTAGAAAGGAAACGCAATCCTAAAAGGCTTCAAAGAAGTATTAGAAAAGAGGTTAATGCTAAAGGCATAGGAACTAAAGCTCAAATAGCTATGCAATTACAGCATGAACAAAGCAAAATAATACGCAAGCAAAGAACAAAAGGAGCAAGAAGAGCAAAGAAAGTTTGAATTAAGAAAAAAGAAAAAGCTCCAAAAGCATAAAGGGCATTAACAGTAAAGTCCTTTATAAACTCATCTTTTTAACTAACATTCTTCATTTTGTTACTATCTAAAATGCTCAAAAATAACAAGTTAAAAATGCTATTAATATCTTAAATACCAATAATTATATCTTTTTTGATAAATGGTATTTATTTCATTCTGATATTGCAGCATTATATTAACTTGTTATTTTTTCCCTTATCTTTTAAATTTATTTTTTTAATTTTATCTCACAAAGTTATTGTCTTAAAAACTCTTACTTGACATAAAATGCTAACATGTTATCATAAAGCTATTAGCTAAAAGCAATATACATATGAAGGGGATATAAAAAAATGATGACACTGGATAAATTTGAAGAAGCATACGAAATCGTACAAAGGGTAATTTTAAAAACTAAATTAGTATTTAGTGATTATTACTCAGATATTACAGGAAACAAAGTCTACTTCAAGCCTGAAAATATGCAAAAAACAGGTGCCTATAAAATAAGAGGGGCATACTATAAAATTAGTACTCTTTCAGAGGAAGATAGAAACAAAGGTCTTGTAACAGCTTCTGCCGGCAACCACGCTCAAGGGGTAGCTTACGCTGCAAAAGCCTATAATACAAAAGCAATAATTGTAATGCCAACTACTACTCCACTAATGAAAGTCAATCGTACTAAAGCCTATGGAGCACAAGTTATTTTACATGGGGATGTTTATGATGAGGCTTGTAATTATGCTTTAAAACTTGCTGAAGAAAAAGGTTATACTTTTATTCATCCTTTTGACGACCTAGATGTAGCGACTGGTCAAGGCTCAATAGCTATGGAAATCATAAAAGAATTACCAACCGTTGATATAATTTTAGTCCCAATAGGCGGTGGCGGACTTGCTACAGGAGTTTCTACACTTGTCAAACTTCTCAATCCTAACATAAAAGTTATAGGTGTCGAGCCTTCTGGTGCAAACTGCATGCAGGTTTCATTAAAAAATGGAGAAGTAACAACTCTTCCTTCCGTAGATACCATAGCTGATGGTACTGCCGTTAAAACTCCTGGCTCTAAGATTTTTTCATATATACAACAAAACCTTGACGAAATCATAACCATTGAAGATCACGAACTTATAGGTGCATTCCTAGATATGCTTGAAAATCACAAAATGCTTGCTGAAAACTCAGGTTTATTAACTGTAGCGGCATTAAAGCACTTAAATGTAAAAGATAAAAAAATTGTATCTATTATAAGCGGTGGTAATATGGACGTAATTACTTTTGCTTCCTTAGTACAACATGGTTTAATTGAAAGAGAACGTATTTGTACAGTTTCTGTTTTACTTCCAGATAAACCTGGTGAATTAACAAATGTATCTAAGGTAATTGCAGAAGCTCAAGGTAATATAATAAAGCTAGATCATAATCAATTTGTTAGCATAAATCGTAATAGCGCTGTTGAACTTGATATAACTATGGAAACCTTTGGGCATGAACATAAAGAAGCCATTATAAAAGCTCTTAAGAAAAATGGTTATGACCCAAAAGTTATAAACCCTAAAATGATTTATCAATAATTAAATTTACAAAAAATGATCTACCAAAAAATCTTAGTAGATCATTTTTTTATTCCAATGCTTCTTCTTAGATTACTTGTCCAAATTATTAATGATATAATCTTCTATATACTGAGTACTTTAAAGTTATATTAATGAGAGAAAAATACTAATTTAAATGATTATTTTTAAGCAATTCCTTTACATCAATTAACTTCTCACAAATTCTAAATGCTAACTTCTTTGTCTCATCTTCTAACACTTTCATATCTGGAACATGTATACCAGTCATACCAGCTGAATGAGCTGCCATTATTCCAGCATCTGAATCTTCTATTACTAAACAATTTTTAGGGTCTACTTCCAATCCCTCAGCTGCTTTTAAGAAAATTTCCGGATCTGGTTTAGAATTTTTCACTTGATCACCGCAAACTATATAACTAACTTTCTCCTTAATCTTTGCTTCTCCCAATAGTTCTAGTGCCCTTTGTCTCCTAGTTGAAGTTGCAACCGCTATTTTGAATCCTTCTTTGTTTATATAATCTAATAATTCATGAACTCCAGGTTTAATTTTAACACCATTTTCATTAGTTGTTTTATGTGCTAATTCCGCTTTCTTCTTATATATCTCATCAAACGGGAAATCATTGCCATATTCCTCTAACATAACTAGCTTTATTCCCTCAACATTTCTCCCAATAAACCTTACATAAAACTCTTCAGTTATTTCATATTTATATTCTTTAAGAACTTCCTTATAACATTGAAATGATATTCTTTCTGAATCAATTAATACTCCATCCATATCAAAAATTATTGCATCTACCTTTTTCATATGTTTTCTTCCCTTCTCCAATTAAGATATTGCTTACTTTTTATATCTTAACATTTTATTTCAAACTTTCCAACTAATAAAACAATTCCAAAAAGCTCTTTGCTGCAACCGATAAATATCTCTCCTTTATCCAAATTGCTGTAATTTGAGTCTTTAAGGTATCCCTATCTATTATTTTGTATTTAATATTATTCATAAATTCCAGATTAACTGCTGATTTTGGAACAATTCCAATACCAAGACCCGCTCTTGCCCATAAAATTGTTGTTCTCGCATCATCGTTCACACAAAAAATATTCGGCTCTATATTTACTTGTTGAAATTCTGAAATTATTATTTTTTCAAATCTTCTATACATAATAAGCGGTACATCCTTTAAATCATTTAGCTTAATTTTCGAGCATTCATTCATAAACTTATAATCTTGACTCATGACAGCTACCATTGGTTCAAATTCTAAGAATAAACATTGAAAATTCTTTTCATTAAAAGGTGTTCTTACAATTCCAACTTCTATAATACCAGAATTTATCATCTCTATTAATTCATAAGTATTGCCTTCATATATTTCAAATTTTATATTTGGATATTTTCTATTAAACTCTATTATTCTATTCCCTAAAAGAGCTGTCCCTGAAGATGAGATTGTTCCGAGTTTTAATGTTCCCTGAATCCCCTTCCCAAATTCCTCTACTTCTCTTGCAGCAGAATTAGTAATTTCTATTATATGTTTAGCTCTCTTATAAAGAAGTTTACCCGCATCTGTTAGTGTTATTGTTCTAGCTCCACGTTCAAGCAATTTCGTTCCAAGCTCATTTTCTAGCAATTTTAATTGTGTGCTTAATGGCGGTTGAGCCATATGAAGCTTATTTGCTGCACTTGTTATATTGCCTTCTTCTACAATAGCTATGAAATATGTAAGTTGCTTAATATCCATATATTTTTCCTTTCTACATTATATTGCTACATAAAATCTATAATACAATAATACTCCATATTACCTAAAACATAAAATTTGTAATAAAACCGGACCTGTATTCTTTAAACTAAGTACTCACTTTTTTAACAAGTCGATATTCACACGTTTTAGATATATAATAACAATGATTTTTAACTTTTCGGAATTAATTGCGCTTCGCACTTTTTCTTTATGATCTTGGTTGCGCTTCGCGCTTTTTCTAATGTGTATATTTTTTTTATATACTTTCCATATATGATAAATATTTTTAATATGGATTAGTCTTTGTTACAATAGTAACTGAAATTACCAATTTACTCAAGAAAGGATTTGATAAAATGCTAAAAATAGCACGCTTTTTAAAGAATTATAAAAAGCAAGTTATTTTAGGTCCAATTTTCAAATTGATTGAAGCAATTTTTGAACTTATTGTTCCTATGATTATGGCTAAAATAATTGATTACGGAGTTCATAATAAAGATATTAGTTACGTATTAAAAATGGGATCTATGTTAATAGTTATTGGAATTATTAGCTTTAGTTCTGCTGTTGTTTGTCAAAAATATGCTTCTGTAGCATCCCAAGGGTTTGGTACTACAGTAAGGAATGAGCTTTTTACCCATATAAATACTTTTTCATATAAAGAAATTGATAAATTCGGAACCTCTTCCTTAATAACTAGGCTAACAAACGATGTAAACCAACTTCAATTAGCTGTTGCAATGCTCATAAGACTTGTAATTAGAGCCCCTTTTTTGGCCATAGGAGCAATAATTATGGCTATGATTTTAGACCTAAAATTGTCAATTGTTTTCTTAATCTCAACTCCATTAATAACTTTAATACTTTACGTAATTATAAGAAGCTCCATTCCCTACTTTCAAGCAATACAAAAGAAATTAGATGCTATTTCTTTAGCTACACGGGAAAATCTTGATGGTGTACGCGTGATTCGTGCATTTTCTAACCAAAAACATGAATTAAATAAATTCAATATATTTAGTGAAGATTTAAGTACTACTGCTATCCGTGTTGGTAAGTTATCATCTTTATTAAATCCTCTTACATATATTATTTTAAATTTATCGATTATTGCAATAATATGGTTTGGGGGTATACGAGTAAATTCCGGAAATTTATCTCAAGGACAAATAATTGCGTTTGTTAATTATATAACTCAAATACTTCTTGCGCTTATTGTAGTTTCTAACTTAGTAGTTATATTTACAAAAGCCTCTGCTTCTGCTACAAGAGTAAATGAATTATTTGATACATCAAGTTCAGTAAAGAACAAAGAAAATCAAGCAATATTAGAATTGACTGATAACTCCCTTCCTAGAATTGAATTAAAAAATGTCTCATTCTCCTATGATGGCTCAAAAAATTATTCACTAGCCAATATCTCCGTTCCGATATATCCAAATGAAGTTGTTGGAATAATAGGCGGTACAGGTTCTGGTAAATCAACACTTATTAACTTAATATGCCGTTTTTATGATGTCTCTATGGGAAACATATTTATAAATGGATTAGACATAAAGAATTATCCATTATCACAAATTAGGAATAAAATAAAAATTGTTCCCCAGCATTCAGTATTGTTTACTGGAACAATTGAAGATAACATAAAGTTTGGAAATACTGAAGCTACAAGCGCAGATTTAGAAAAATTTCTTAATATTGCCCAAGCCTCTGAATTTGTTGCTAAATTATCTGATGGATACCAAACGAAACTAAATCAGGGCGGAAAAAATTTATCTGGTGGACAAAAACAAAGACTTGCAATTGCTAGAGCTATTATCTGTACTCCTGAAATTTTAATTCTTGATGATAGTTTCAGTGCTTTGGATTTTTCAACTGATGCTAAACTAAGAAGTGCTTTAAAACGCGAATTAAAAAATAATACAACAGTAATAATTGCATCTCAAAGAGTTTCTACAATAAAAAATGCCGATAAAATTCTTGTTCTTGATAATGGTTTTCTAGTAGATGTAGGTACTCACAAGGACTTATATAACAGGTGTGAGATTTATAAAGAAATCGCTCTTTCTCAAAACAAATCTGATTTATAGGAGGTGTTAAAGTGGATAAAAATTCAATTTTAATTAGATTATTATCATATACAAAACCTTATAAAATATATCTTATTGGAGCAATATTTAGTGCACTTACAAGTATTTCATTAACACTTTATACCCCTATACTTATAGGTTCTGCTATTGATTTTGCTATTGGTCCTAAAAATGTCAACTTCTCTGGAATAATTAAAATTATAATTATTCTTGCATCCACTATAGCAATAAGCGCTCTTTTTCAATGGATTCTTTCAATACTAACAACAATTATAACTCAAAAAACAGTGAAGGATATTAGAATCGATGCATTTAATAAGTTGAACACTCTTCCATTAAAATATATTGATTCTAACGCTCACGGTGATCTTATAAGCAGAATAGTAAATGATGTTGATGCAGTATCAGACGGACTTCTTCAAGGACTGACGCAGCTTTTTACGGGAATAGTAACCATAATATTAACTTTAATATTTATGCTATCAATAAGTCCAATAATTACCTTTGTTGTTATATTAGTAACTCCGCTTTCATTGTTTGTTGCATCCTTAATATCAAAATATTCAAATAATATGTTTAAAGAACAAGCAAAAATTCAAGGAGAATTGAGTGGTTATATTGAAGAAATGCTTGGAAACCAAAAAATAATCAATGCATTTAGCTACGAGCAATCTTCTATAAACAAATTTAAAGAAATCAACTCAAAGCTTTATGACTTTGGTTCTAAAGCTCAATTTTATTCTTCCCTTTCTAACCCAGCAACGAGATTTGTCAACGGGCTAGTTTATGCCGCTGTTGGGGTGATAGGCACTATATACTGTATTCTAGGTACTATTACTATTGGAGATATTTCATGTTTTTTAGCTTATGCAAATCAATACACCAAACCATTTAATGAAGTTACAAGTGTAATATCTCAACTTCAATCTGCTTTTTCATCTGCTAAAAGATTATTTAATCTTCTAGACGAAGAAATTGAAAAACCTGATTCAAATGATTTAGATTTCAAAATGCCTTGTAGTGGTAATGTAACATTTTCTGATGTATGTTTTACATACGATAAATCCAGAAATTTGATAGAAAATTTCAATTTAGATGTACAACCAGGATATAAAGTTGCCATCGTTGGCCCTACAGGTAGTGGTAAAACAACCCTTGTAAACTTACTTATGAGATTTTATGATGTTGATTCAGGCAGTATAAATATTAACGGAATACCAATTCAAGATTTTTCAAAGACTAATCTTAGAAACTTATTTGGTATGGTTCTTCAAGAAACCTGGTTATCCAATGGTACAGTAAAAGAAAATATTGCATACGGAAAAAAAGACGCTACAGATGAAGAAGTTATAAATGCTGCAAGGAAATCTGATGCTCATAACTTTATTATGAAATTACCAAACGGGTATGATACACTTATTTCCGAAAGCGGTTCGAACTTGTCTGCTGGACAAAAACAATTACTTTGCATAGCTAGAGTTATTCTTATAAATCCCCCAATCCTTATATTAGATGAAGCTACAAGCAATATTGACACAAGGACCGAACTGAATATACAAAAAACTTTTAACGAAATAATGATTGGACGTACTTGCTTTATAATAGCCCACAGATTATCTACTATAAAGCAAGCAGATATAATATTAGTACTAAACGATGGAAAGATAATAGAACAAGGGAATCATAACGAACTACTATTACAAAATGGTTTTTACTCTAACCTATACAACAGTCAATTTGCTGTTTATTAAAAATAACATATTATACCAACTACAATAAACTGCTCAAATCAATTGATAAGAGCAGTTTATTATTAAAATATGTACAATTTAGTTTTTATATATGAAATTTCTTATTCTCTCAAGCAACATGCTTAATGCTACAGTATTTGCTCCACCCTCCGGAATTATTATGTCTGCCCTTCTTTTGCTTGGATCTACAAACTCCTCATGCATCGGTTTCACCGTTCCTAAGTATTGATTTATTACAGAATCTAAATCTCTACCTCTCTCTTTTACATCTCTTAGTAATCTTCTTATTATTCTCACATCACCATCAGTATCTACAAAAACTTTTATATCCATTAAATCACAAAGTTCTTTATTTTCAAATATTAATATTCCCTCTAAAATAATTACTTTAGTAGGCTTAATTTCAACAGTTTCATCTAATCTTGTATGTTCAACAAAAGAATAAACTGGATGATATATTACGTTTCCTTTCCTCAACTGCTTAAGATGATCTATTAAAAGATCAGTATCAAATGAATCAGGATGGTCATAATTTAATTTTTTTCTTTCCTCTAAAGAGATTCCTTCATTAGACTTATAATAGTAATCATGACAAAGGATTATAACTTCATCATCAAAGACTTCCCTTATATTTTTAGCCAAAGTAGTTTTTCCAGATCCACTACCACCTGCTATACCTATTATCATTACATCTTGCATATCTTCCTCCATAGTACTTTACATCCATTCTAAATTAAACTTATATTATCATGCCTTTTAGATTTTATTACAAAATCAAAAAAAAGACAACTCTTATCAAACCTCAATTATCTCTATTGAGACTTAACAAGAGCATTATTGTAATGCTTTTCTTATCAAATTAACAAATTCTATAATGCATTCTTTTGAAGTGCTGATGATTTCTTATATAAGTATACAGTAAGATTCTTATTCTCTTTATTAACATTTTTTAATATTATTGCATTTTCACTATTATTATTCTCAATATTTTCTATATCAAAGAGTTCAATTGCTTTATTAACTTTTTTAATTTCACCATTTTCTTTCTTATATAGTACAGATAAAGTCTCATCAAAATAATAATTTTGTTCTAAAGTTTTATTCTGATTCCCTTTAATATCACCATATTTAAGCCTATCATTTTTTCTTAAATAAGCCTTTCTCTTATTAGTTGCAACTTTGCTATAAACATTTTCTTCCTCATGAATATTTATATTTTTCAAAATGCACTCTATCTTAATTACAAAATTTTCATATTTTTCAATCATTGCTACTAGTTCGCTATACTCAATAACATCTTCACCATACTTTGTTCTAAAGTCATCAAGCATGTCCTCAACTTTTCCTCTATCATATATTCCTTTGAAAGATAAATCTTTTGCTAATTCTTTTACTATATTATTTATACTTTTATAACGAATAAACTGTAACATTTTTATAATAAAAAACATAGATAACACACAACAAGGTACTGAAATTAATGGAAAATTAACCAATAAAACTCCAAGAAAAATTAGTAGCATAAAATTCCTATTGGCATCTTTATATATCTCGATTCCTTCCACAAGTCCAGGATTATAGGATAGAATCTTTTCTATCATCAAGTTCTTATTTTTTTGATTAATCTTTCTATCACTTTTAATAATTCTTCTTGATTCTTTTCTTTTATGTCCTCCCATTCCAGCTACCTCCTCTTATTGCAATGTTTTCCTTAATTTTACATCACATATTATTTATTATCAAGCTCTTCCGTAATTTAAATATTTCTATGTTTTACCGTTATTTTTCTTTTTTCAATATTTTTTTCTTTATTTCTCTAGCATTTTTTACACTAACATGTCTATTTTTAACACAAATTTCTTCACTCATCTCTCCAAAATCATCGTTGCTTATGATTTATAATAAATCGATAAGCTACATTCTTACCATTTATCTTATTAATTTCAAAATCGTCCCATTGACATGCTTATAGCTATATGATATATTAAAAGTTTTATTTTTTTCCACAAATATGTTATACTATAAAAGTAAAGAAAAAGGAGGTGGATTTTTTGTTTTCCATAGGAGATAAAGTTGTTTACCCCATGCAAGGCATAGGTATCATAGAAAGAATAGAAAATAAAGTTTTCAGCGGTACAAATAAAGAATACACAATAATAAAGATTCTCTCAAATCACTTAGAAATAATGATTCCAAGCGATAAATTAACTAATTCAAATTTACGTAAAATTAGCGACAATTCTACTCTCGAGAATGTATTGTTTAATATTAATAATCAACCAAACAATTCTCAAACCATGTCTGCTAAAGAAAGATATCAAATTAATTCAAATAAAGTAAAATCGGGTTTACTAAAAGACAGCGCTGAAGTTGTTTACGACTTAATGATTATAAGGAAAGAAAAATCACTAAACACAAGCGAAAAGCAACTTTTCAATACAGCTCATAAATTATTAGTTCAAGAAGTTTCATTGATTAAAAATATTAGCGAAACTGAGGCTGAAAATTTTTTAAGTTTGAATTTAGGGTGAAATAATATTTAATCCTTTTTTTAGTTTACCGCTTCTATCACAACTCGCAGATCACACTCACTTTTATATACATTCCTTATAAATACGAATAACATCCAAACATATAGCAAAAAACTAATATGTAAATTTATTATTCAAAGGAAGAATTGTTATACCAAAAGATAGTGAACCCGATAATAAGAAGGCTAGAACGGAAAACTGCAACCATCAAATCCCATAACCGAAAAAAAATAGAAAAAAGTATTCTCTAAAAATATAGGAAGTTCAAAATGATCATATAAATTAACTTTGCATATTACTTTAATAAATTATAAATTTATTTATAGTTAGTGTATTATATATTATTGAATATACAAACCTGTACATAAAAAATAATAAAGTTCTATCCATAAATTCTTGATTAAGCTTTTATGAATAGAACTTTATTAATTAAAAAAGCTATAAGAGTAAACCCTTATAGCTTAATGTTTTAAACAGAAACTATCTTCTGTTGTTTTGTTGCTTTCTAGCTCTTCTACAATCAGCACATCTTACTGGTTCATTTTCAAAACCTTTTTCTTTGTAGAATTCTTGTTCTCCAACTGTGAATATAAATTCTTTTCCACAATCTTTACATACTAATGTTTTATCTTCCATTTACAATTCCTCCAAATTTAAAGACTTAGTTAACCAATATTTTCTCATAAGGAGAAATTATAATATAATTAAATCTTTTATATATTTTGTTCTTTATCGAACTTCTTAAGTATATCACACTATTTTTTAAAATACAATACTAAAATTTATTTTTTTCTATTTATCCTAATGAAATACTTTCAAATGAATTTGTGATAATATATTTATTTTCTCCAACTCGAATGAACTTCATTTTAACACTATCTCCAACTTTAGTTAAAGCAACGTCTCTAGATGTTTCTGTTGAGACTGAAAATATATTCGGATTATTCTTTATCTTGATGTCATAAATACTTTCACCTTCTTTTATAACAAGACCTATTCTTTCGACTTCTCCCTCTACTACTTCTTCCCGATTCCCACTTTCCAGTGAAATATTTGTATTAGTCAAACCTTCAAGATATTTGTTTAACGTTGCTTGAAGTGTATCACCAACCCCTACAGTGTTATAATTCTTAACATTTACCATTGCATATTGTTTAACTAAACCATTAGAATCTTTTAACGTCATAAAATATGTTGGCTCATTCTGAATATTAATTAAATAAGGAAAAGTTGCTTTATATCCATACTGTTGAACCTTACCCTCTGCTGATCTCATACTTGCTTCCTCTGTAGCACCAGCAGTTTTATAAAGTTTAGTTTCTCCACTTCTCGTATTAGTTAGTGTAAATCCTACAAGTGACTCATCGCTTCCTACCGAAGTAATGCCAGTATAATAATAACAAGTTCCTTTATTATAAATTACATTCATCCCATTTGTTGATTTTAGCTTATCTTTATCAGTAAAATTTAAAACTCCATGAACTAGTTCTCCCCATTTATTGATATATCTATTTATATACTCCTTAGGCTGTATTCTATCTACCCAACTTGGTAAATCAGTAATATCGTAGGCAACTGAATCTCCAGTCTGCGCATCCATTACTAATGCTCCGATAGCTTTAGCTTCTGTAATACCTACTCCGGTATCATATCTTGTTATTACCCAATAAGGTCTACCAGTATCATCTAACTCAAATGTATAATCTGTATGTCCAGCTTTTATATCCTTAAAATAAGCTGCCCTGCTTAAATCACTAAGAAAATATGCAGAATTTAAATATTTGAGTTTAATATCATTCCCATCAAGTTTAGTAACCAATTCTACATCATTCTGATTTGTAGCACTTACTTTAATATACCCAATTGTCCCTTCTCTATTGGTAACCCATTTAAGAAAAGATGAATGCTCAAGTGGAGCCACATAACATAGTTGACCATTTACACTTTGTAGATTTAATTCACCAATAGTAACTTGACTCCCAAGGCTTGTAATTTCACCTAGTTTTTTATCTGCAAGTTTATAGGCAAGTTCTTTATCTATTGTAGGTAATTGATTTATATCCATATACTCTATTTGGCTTGAAAAATCTACTTCATCTATATTACCAATCAAATTTCTGTGAGCATTATAGCTAATTAACGGACTATAAAAGATAAATACAGCAATATATAATACAGCAACCGATGATGCTGTAATTATATATTTTTTTCTTCTAATCAAAATCCCATATGCTAAAGTACAAATTACGAATATTCCAACTATAGTGCCTACGCTAAGACTAATATCTAAAATCAAACTACTTGATAATAATAAAATCAATCCAATAATCAGATACGCACTAAATAAAATTTTAAGGTATCTAATGAAATTTCTATTACTCATGTTTCTCCTCCAATATATTTATATTTTTTGTATAGACTATTATAGCATATAAAAATACTCCTGTATTTATGAAGCTATATAAATACAGGAGCTCATATATTATTAAAAGGTAAAATTTCTAAAATAATATAGCAATTAATATGTGGAAACTATATTATAAAAATGTGTAGATATGCAATGGCAAAGCATTCATCACATTTAAGAAATATTCCTTTTGGGGGCAAAATCTAATAGTATTCTTATTTAAATCTTCTTAAATTAAAATTATCTTACAGAACCTGATTATAAAAATCATTAAGCATATTCCTTACTTTTGCTTTCTAATTATTTATGGAATCAAAAAAAGAGATAAGAGGGCCTAACTTTACAATTGTGAGACCTCATTATCCCTAACCTATAAAATATATTTACATGATAACAAATATTTTATATATATTCAACATTTCCAAAAAATTCTTAAGAAACGTAAGAAAATATACCACTATACTATATTTTTTAAAGTTTTTGCTTAGATTTTTTTCACATTTCTTGTTGCTACTATATCTACGTTCGTTCCAAGAATGTTTTTAATTATTATATCACCAATTTTAATAGGTGCACTTACTGTGATTTTGTTAATCTCTTTCATGCATTTAAAATTAAGATCTTTTGGAATAGGATTTTTTGTTTTTACAGGCACCACTGCCAATTCTCCATTTTCTACCTTAACAGTCGAAGTTATTACTCTTACTGGATTTGTAACTTCATTTATTCCATATTCAATACCTCTATTGCATCCATTTCCTTGCACACTATTATTTTCTGCATCTACTTTTAAATGACATCCTTTAGGACAACATATACAAATTAATTCTTTTTCCATTTTATTCACCATCCTCTAATGATATTGTTATATCACCTTTAACCTTATCTAATAGCACCTTACTTAAAACTACTTTTTCCATTTCTGATGGTGCTAGATGAGCTCTTTTAAATTTAGCTATAACCTCATCATTACATCTTACAACTAATACTTTATTATGATATATGTTATTTACTCTCATGAATATGGTTAATTTATCAAGCGCAGCCTCTACATTAACTCTTTGTGGAACAGTATAGTTAACATTTGATCCATTTATTATGTTCACATATTTGTCTTTCTTTAGTTCTCCTTTAATATATTTAGCTGCTGAAAAACCTGCATGTTTTGATTCTTGAGTTACAAAGTCAACTAAATCATGAACATGAACTACATTACCACATGCAAATATACCATCTACTGAGGTTTCCATGCTTTCTGTAACTATTAGTCCATTAGTTCTTCTATCTCCATCAATTCCAGCATTAAATGATAATTCATTTTCAGGTATTAATCCAACTGATAATAACAAAGTATCTACGTCAAATTCTTTTTCAGTTCCTTTAATAGGTCGTTTATTTTCATCAACTTCAGCTATTATAACTTTTTCAAGCCTATCTTTTCCTACAATATCTACTACTGTGTGAGAAAGATATAGTGGAATATCATAATCATTTAAGCATTGAACTATGTTTCTATTTAACCCATTGGAATACGGACACAATTCAACAACTGCTTTAACTTTTGCGCCTTCAAGAGTCATTCTTCTCGCCATTATAAGTCCAATATCTCCTGACCCTAAAATAAGAACTTCTTTTCCAGGCATATATCCTTCTACATTAATATATCTTTGAGCTGCTCCAGCACTAAATACTCCTGCTGGTCTATCACCTGGTATATTAATAGCCCCTCTGGTTCTTTCTCTACATCCCATTGCAAGTATTATAGCTTTTGCCTTAAGTTCCATGAACCCTTCTTCTGTGTTTATTGCATAAACTGTTTTATCTTTTCCTATCTCTAAAACCATTGTATCAAGCTTAATCTCAACATCTGTATCTTCAATCATTTCAATAAATCTTCCTGCATATTCAGGCCCAGTAAGTTCTTCTTTAAAGGTATGAAGCCCAAAACCATTATGAATACATTGATTTAATATTCCACCTAACTCTTTATCTCTTTCTAAAATTAATATATTTTTTATCCCATTATTATATGCTTCATATGCTGCTGCAAGGCCTGCTGGCCCTCCACCTACTACTATTAATTCATAACTCATAACACTACCTCGCCCTTCTACTTACTTTTACCTACTAGAATATAAGAATTATCCTTTTCTAAAACAACACTTTCTAGTGGAACATTATATTCTCTTGCAATTATTTCTTGTACTCTTGGTCCGCAGAATCCACCTTGGCACCTTCCCATTCCAGGTCTACATCTTCTTTTAACTCCATCTAAAGAAAGAACTCCAAAACTCCTTTTTATTGCATCTACAATCTCACCCTCAGTTATACTTTCACACCTACATACTATTCTTCCATACTGAGGATTTTTCTTAATTAATTCTGCTTTTTCCTTAGGTAATAAATCCATAAAATGAATTTGCTCTCTATTAGCTATAAAATTTTCTTTTTTCTCTAACTTACAGCCCGCTTTAGCTAATATGTCTACCACTCCTAAAGCTATAGCTGGAGCCGATGTTAATCCTGGTGACTTCATCCCCGCCACATCGATGAATCCTTTAACTTCATCATTTTCCTCAACTATAAAGTCGCCTGTATCCGGATTAGCTCTAAGACCAGCAAAATTTCTTATGCTTTCTCTAAAATTAACTTTTTTTATTGATCTCATTGAAGCTTCTCTTATAGCTTCTAAACCTTCTCCAACTGTTCCTAAATCTTCTTTATCCTCTATGTCCCTAGCATCTGGACCCACCATCAAGTTTCCATGAACAGTAGGAGTTACTAAAACTCCTTTCCCTAATTTTGATGGGCATTGAAATATTGTACTATTCACTATATTTCCCTGACTCTTGTCCATAATATAATACTCACCGCTTCTTGGAATTATTTTAAAGCTCTCTTTGCAGATTAGATTATGAATCTTATCTGCATAAAGTCCAGCAGCATTAATTACAAATTTAGCTTCTATAATTTCTCCATCCTGAGTTGAAAGTCTAAATAAATCTTTTTTATCTATTGAGATAACTTCTTTTTGTAGTTTAAGTTCTCCGCCATTTTGAACAGCATTTTCAGTTAACGCAATCGTATATTCAAACGGTCCCACTATACCACCAGTTGGTGCATATAGCGCTCCTTTTATTTCTTCATTAATGTTTGGCTCCATTTCCAGAACCTCATCCTTATTTAATATTTTTAAGTCTTTTACTCCTATCTTGTTTCCATTTTCATAAAGTGCTTTTACTGTATTTAAATCTTCATCATCAAACGCTAGAATTAATGATCCATTTCTTTTAAAAGGAACACTTAATTCTTTACATAAGCCTTCAAACATTTCATTTCCTGCCACATTGTACTTTGCCATTAAAGTACCTTCTTTGGGATCATAACCAGCATGAACAATTGCTGAATTTGCCTTACTTGTCCCCATTGAGACATCCTTTTCTTTTTCCAAAACAACTACTTTCAAATTATATTTAGTTAGCTCTCTAAAAATAGAGCTTCCAACAACTCCTGCTCCAATTATTGCCACATCATACATAAAACATCCTCCTTATTATAAGACATAAAAAAAGTCAAGCAAAAAACATGATGAAAAATCATCCTAGTTTTTATGCCTGACTCTATATTCTCTCAGCATTTATATTTCATTATATTTATATTATACCCTGTAAAGGTATACTTGTCCAGTATAAATATTGAACTTTTCTAAAACTTTTACTTTCTTTGATTGTTATATTTTTATTCTATTCTTCTTCCCAAGCCTCTGCTCTTTTAACAGCCTTTTTCCATCCTCTATATAACTTTTCCTTTTTATCCTCAGATAGATTTGGAGTATAAGCCTGACTTACAGCCCACTTTTCAGCAATTTCTTCTTTTGATTTCCAGAAACCTACAGCAAGTCCTGCTAAATATGCTGCTCCAAGTGCTGTTGTTTCAGTTATTATAGGTCTTACAACTTCTGCACCTGTAATATCAGCTTGGAACTGCATTAATAAATTGTTTCTACTAGCTCCTCCATCAACCTTAAGTCTTGTAAGTGCACATCCAGCATCTTCCTGCATTGCGTCAATAAGATCTTTTGATTGATATGCAATAGATTCAAGGGCAGCTCTAATTATATGATTTCTATTAGCACCTCTTGTCAACCCTAAAATAGCTCCTCTAGCATACATATCCCAATATGGAGCACCAAGACCAACGAAAGCTGGAACAACGTATACTCCACCGTTATCTTCTACTTTTTTAGCAAAGTATTCTGTATCAGCTGCATCATTAACTAATTTAAGTTCATCTCTAATCCATTGGATAACAGCTCCGCCTACAAATACTGATCCTTCTAATGCATATTGAACCTTTCCGTCTATACCAACTGCAATTGTGCTTACTAATCCATTTTTACTATGAATTAACTTTTCTCCAGTATTCATAAGTAAAAAACAACCTGTTCCATAAGTATTTTTAACACTGCCTTCTTCAAAGCATGTTTGCCCAAATAAAGCACATTGTTGATCCCCAGCCATACCAGCTATTGGCACTCTAACTCCTCCTGTACCTCCAAGGTTTGTATATCCATAAACCTCAGAGGAATTCTTAACTTCTGGTAGCATTGATTTTGGAATATCAAGTTTTTCTAAAATCTTCTCATCCCATTTTAAATCCTTTATATTATAAAGCATTGTTCTTGATGCATTTGTATAATCAGTTACATGAACCTTTCCATTAGTAAGTTTCCATACAAGCCAAGTATCAACTGTACCGAATAATAATTCACCTTTTTCTGCTCTTTCTCTAGCACCTTCTACATTATCTAAAATCCATTTGATCTTTGTTCCTGAAAAATAAGCATCCAATAATAATCCTGTATTTTCTTTTACGTATTCTCCAAATTCATTATCTTCCTTAAGCTCTTCTATTATAGCTGCAGTTCTTCTACATTGCCATACTATTGCGTTATATACAGGTTCGCCAGTATTTTTATCCCAAACTATAGTTGTTTCTCTTTGATTTGTAATTCCAATAGCTGCAACTTCTTCCTGAGTTATATTTGTTTTTGCAATTACCTCTTGTAAAACCCCGTATTGGCTCGCCCATATTTCTAATGGATTATGCTCAACCCATCCTTGGTTTGGATAAATTTGTGTAAATTCTTTTTGACTTACTCCAAAAATATTTTGCTCCTTATCAAAAACTATCGCCCTTGAGCTTGTAGTTCCTTGATCTAACGCTATTATATATTTTTTCATACAATGCACCTGCTTTCTATATTTATAAATTTTAATGTTTTAACTTGAGATTATAAATTTTACAGTATATTTTATTGTTATTTATTAGTCATTTCAGAGTTTAAATCTTGTTTTACGCAGTAATTTGCTCATAATTATAGCCACATAAAACGCTCATTTATACTTACATGCTTACTATATTATGCTGCATAGTATAAATTTAAAATTTACTTAGGTAAATAATATTATTCTAAGTAAATTTAGTTTTATGTGGCCTCATTCTCTAATTCTCTTTAGCCTACATGTCCCAAATTTCTTTCTTCGTAGTAGATACACATGTTGCTCCTGAATTCAATGCTTGCATTACATCTTCTTTGGTTTCAATCAACCCTCCAGCAACAACTGGTTTATTAGAATGCTTCGAAATAATTCCAAGTACTTTAGGAATTATTCCTGGTAATACTTCTATTGCATCACATTCAGAAATCATATGATTTTTTACATTATTTAATGAAAGTGTATCGAAAATAAATACTCGTTGAACTCCTAATAAATTATATTTTTTAGCGAGTTTTACAACTTGAGGCTTTGTACTAATAATCCCACTAAATTTTGTTTTATCCTTTATATATCTTATAACAACTTCCTTGTTAGTAAGACCTTCAACTAAATCGATGTGGACTATTCCTATTTTATTCTTAGATGATATAATTTCACTGATATCTTTGATATTCATTATATCTCCAAATAAAACAAATATAATTTGAGCATCTGAATTTACTGCTAGTTCTAATTGTTCTTCATTTTTTACTGCCGCTATGATCGGATTTTCTTCTAATAATTCTTTAATATTCATGCATACTCCCATGTAATTGTTTTCTTTTTTTATTCTTAGTATTACATATTTATCTTTTAGTGTCAAATCTAATTACCAAATATAATAGACCAAATTCCCTAAACTTTTTGGTTATTTTTTCATTTCAGTAAAGTAGTTATACTCTAACTTATTTATATTTTTACTTAACAATCTAATAAATAATTCTATAAACCTCTTTTACTTAATTACATAAACATTGTGTAAAATACTGCTCCTAGAACAGCTCCTACTATTGGTGCAATAACTGGAATCCATGCATAACCCCAATCTGAATCTCCTTTGTCAGGTACAGGTAGTAATGCATGTGCAATTCTTGGCGCCAAGTCTCTAGCTGGGTTAATCGCGTAACCAGTTGTTCCACCTAAGCTTAAACCAATTACCCAAATTAAGAATCCTACAAATAATGTTCCAATTCCATTTGTTAAGTTTTGAGCTCCAATTCCTAATATTCCAAATACTAATACAAATGTTCCTATTACCTCACAAATAAAATTTAATGAATTATTTCTTACAGCTGGTCCTGTACAAAATACCGCAAGCTTGTCCCCCTTATTATCTGTTGATTTAAATTGATCGTAGTTAAAAATCAATACTAATGCAGCACCTATAAAAGCACCTATAAATTGTCCAGCTAAATAAATAGGAACCTGTCCCCAAGCAACTTTTCCTATAGCTGCAAGAGCAATAGTTAATGCCGGATTAAAGTGAGCTCCACTATAACTTCCAAAAATTAGAGCGGGAACTGCAACCGCAAATGCCCATCCTGTTGTTATTACCATCCAACCTGAACCATTTCCCTTTGAATTCTTTAGTACAACATTAGCTACAACACCATCCCCTAAAAGAATAAGTAATAATGTTCCCACTAACTCTGCGAAAAAAATTGTCATAACACTCTCTCCTTTTCAAAATCACAATATTATTCAACTCAATATTTAATATATTAAGTTAATTTGATTTTCATTCAATACATTTGATAGTTCCCAGAAACTATTGTTATAAATTTCATTCTTCTTTTGATTCAGAGGCGTTATATTTTTTACCACTTTTCACCCACTCTCAAACTTTATAATTCCATCAATATTTCAAGAAAATTATCCAATAGATATTTATGGTTTTAAGAATTATACTAAGAAAATATTTGAGCTTTAAAATTCAAATAAATTTTGCACTAGATAAATTTGCTCATAATTATAGCCACATAAAACTCCCTTGTAATCTATCAATACAACATAAGTCTGTTGCATTGATAGATTACAAGATTAAATTTACTTAAATGAATATCATTTAAGTAAATTCAGTTTTATGTGGCTCTATTCTCTAATTCTCTACAGCCTAAATTTCTAAAGTTTCCCTTGAAATTTTAATGTAATTGTTTTCTTCTTGATTTTAGTATCACATATTTGTTTTAAGGTGTCAAGCCTCGTTAACAATATAACAATCATAACTAATTAATCTTAATTAGTTTGTTTTTACCAATTCTTGAAAAATAGACTATTAAGAATAATTATTTTTCTTAATCCATCTCATATTTTTTTCTAGTTTTAAATTATACAAGTTTTTATTGTTAAATTTTTATTTATCATATAAATTGCGCTGTTTAATTAACACTTCTAATTCAAAAAGAATGATTAAACCAGCTTATATTCTGATATTTAATCATTCTTTTCTGTATGTAAATCACGATAAGTAACATAAAACCTTATTTATATATGTCAGAGAACTCTATATTTATCTTTTCAATATAATTTTTTCCTATAGAATCACAAAAAGAAAATTCCTCGGCAACTTCATCCACCAATTTACATGGTATTTTGATTATAAATTCTGTACCTTCATTAACATGACTTTTTACTGAAATTGTTCCTCCTTGTAACTCAACCAAAGATTTTACAAGTGAAAGTCCTATTCCACTTCCCTCATGGTCTCTTGTCAGAGATTTATCTACCTGCATAAATCGTTCAAATATAGTGTTAAGTTTGTCTTCTGGAATGCCTCTTCCAGTGTCTTTAATACGAATACCAATATTCTTATCTAAATCCTGCAAATTTACAAAAATAGTACCACCATAGGGTGTAAATTTTACTGCATTGGATAGCAGGTTTAGAATAATCCTTTCAATTTTCTCAAGATCACAAGCAATAACTTTTTCTTCTACATCTGTATCAAATATCAGAGATAACCCTTTACTTTCAACATAATCTGCTACCGATATAACTATATTCTCAATAAGACTGATTATATCAACATTTTGCTCACAAATATCAAAATATCCCGAATCAATTTTTGTTATATCAATTATATTGTTAATAAGCCTTAGTAATCTATAACAATTTTGTTTCATAATTTTAGTATATTTATATTTATCTATAGATCCATCTGAAAATGAACAATTTTTCAATTTAAATTCATGCATTTGTAGCGCTGAAAAAATAAGGTTTATTGGAGTTCTTAGTTCGTGAGATATATTCGAGAAGAACTCTGTTTTTATTCTATCATATTCCTTAATTTCATATAATTGTTGTCTTTCTTTTTCTACACTTTTACGTAACTCCTCTATATTCTTCATCTCAGTAATATCTATAGCAACTCTCATAAATAATTTATGCCCATCTTGTAATTCGCCAATATATGCCGAATAAAAGTTCCAATACCTTATATCTTTATCCCTAGTTTTAACAGTATATACTCCATCATTCTGTCTCTTTTCAGAAGTTGATAGTTTTTTTATATTATTATAAACCAAATCTAACTTGAATACTTCCGATGCTTCAGCCCATTTAGAAATTGTAGACATATCTTTAATTGTATATCCTGTAATTTCAACCCATGTCCTATTAATTGTTTTGACATTGCCATCCTCAGTATATAGCATTATAGGTAATGGAGCTTCTTCTAATGAATAACGAAATTGCCTTTCACTTTCTTTCAGAGCTTCCTCTGTTTTTGTTCTTTCAGTAATTTCTTCTTCAAGTACGACATTGAATTCTTTCAATTCAAGAGTTATCTCTTCAAACTGTTGATTTTTTTCTCTAACCTCTTTTCTCAGAACTTCATTAAGTTCAACTAATTCTTCATTAGCCTTCTGTAATTCTATAATTGAATTACTGTTCTCATTTTTTATTTTTTTTAGTTGAAGTTCCATAAATCTATATTTTAAATGCATTTCAATTTTCACTATTACTTCAAGTTCACTAAGCTGACTACATAAATAGTCAACTCCTCCAACATTATATAATTTTTCCTTATCATTAGTTTCTTTTGAACATATAAAAATAATTGGAATTTCTCTAAGTTCTTTGTCGTTTTTTAATGTTTTACATATCTCATAACCAATTTTATTATTTTCACTAATATCAATTAAAATTATATCTTGAATATTTTCCTTCACATAATTTACGGCTAAATCATAGTTCGAAGTATTTTTAATACTATTATAACCTTTTTGCTTAAGTATCTTTGTTAGTGTCTTAAAATTTTTACCACAGTCACTAAAAATAAAAACATTGGCATTATTTAATAATAGTTGCATATCTTCCATTACTTATAACCTCATCTCAAAATATTTTAAATAGATACCTGAAATATATCTTCTCAAGGATAACTTAAATTTAGTAAATATTGAAATTAAATATTTTATTTCCACTAATGTATCTTACTTTTCTGTCTTAACTCTAAAAACAAGCATTGCTGATGATTGATTCATATGACCTATAAACTGTTCACCATAAGCTGAAAAGCCAACTGTAGGGATGTCTTTAAATATTTCTGCATATTCATCCAACAAATTCTTTCTTTCTAGCTCAAGTATTCTATGAATACACTGAAAGTTTATTATTCCTTCTATTCTCCCTAACTCATTTATTTTATTATTAATAGCTTTTTTAGTATCATCAATAATATTTGTTGATTTAAGAAGTTTAACTTCCATCCCTTCAAGTATATTACAGTAAAACGACATACTTGTCCCAATCACTTGTTGTGGTGCTCTTATAAAGATATCTTTTTCCCCAACTATGATTCCTAGCGGATTTGTCATGAAATGTTTTGGAACATCATCTAAGGAATGTTCTTTAACTGCATCTGCATATTCAAAAACTGCAGGCCTATTGTTGAACTCTATAACTTTCCGCTTTTCTTCATTAACCTTGTTAGCAATAAATACATGATCCAAAATTTCAAAGCTTTGAGTTTTTATAATATCAAATTCTGCATTATCCCCCATTTTTAGCAAAATAAGAATCGCCGAATCATTATAAACCTTTCCATTTGCACTAACAAAGGTTTCTGAAAATTTATAATCATCACCAGCTGATCCGCCAACAAAAAAAACATTAGTTCTATTACCAATTAAGTCCATTATTTTTTCTTCTTTCATGCATAATCCATCAATTAAAGTAATACCGACAAATTTATTCGTATCCATGGTATATAGGCTCTCTTTAAAGTATTCTTCAAAGGACTTAAAAGCATTTTCTATACTTAAACTTTCTCTCATATTTTCAACAACTTCTACCTTAACATCAGAAACAATATCTGAACTAATAGCCATAGCAACAACAGAATTTCTTAAAACTTTGCCACTTACTAATTCTCCTGCTGTTGAACACCCTACGACTATGCATTCCGGAAAATTTTTACTCATAAGTTTACTGATCTTCTGTTGGTTAAAGTTTGATGATGCAAAAAAAATTATTAGTTTTGTATCCTCAACATTCAACTGCTCCTTCAAATCTAATGTTGCTTCCTCTTCTATGTACTTAGTTGAAAATGCAGACTTTATATTAATTCCTCTATTATCAAAACTTTTAATATTTAATTGCTTAGCTATTTCAAAAAGTTTCTCAATTATTGCAATATCATCTAAAGAATTATTATCAAATTTTGTTGGATTAATCCCTTTTAATATTAATTTAGCTATAGTCATTTCTTTGATAGCAGGATTACCTCTAGATCGTTCTTGAATAATCTCATCAATCATTTCTTTTATTTTCCCAGGCAAAAATACCACTCCTATTCATTCTCTCTCACACATTCTTGAATTCATCCCACTAAATATATATTTTACATCAAAATAAATATAATTATAACATATAATTCCTATTTTTTACTTAATTTTCTTTCGAAATATCTTACATTTATTCATATATTTGAAGAAAAACATAAAATGCCAGCTATATTATTTACAATATAGTTGGCATTTACTATCACTTGACATATTTATTATTTATATATCAAAAATATATTTTACTTAAAATCTTCTATTCTTATTATATTATCTATGTTATTTACAGATTTCAAGCTTTTAATCTCTTCAATTGCATTATCAATTTGAGCTTCTTTTGTTCTATGAGTAACTAAAACAATCGTTACTTGCCCATCTTCTTCATCGCCTTTTTGTATAACTGAACGTATACTAACATTGTGTCTTCCGAGTATCGCAGTTATTTCTCCAAGCACTCCTGATTCATCTAGTACAGTAGCTCTAATATAATATTTACTTTCAACATATCCCATTTCTAGGATTTCCCTTTTCCATAAATTATTCTTAACTACTGGATTTGAATTATCTGTATCAACGTTACTTCTAACAATTGACACTATATCACTAACAACAGCACTTCCAGTAGGAAGATCGCCAGCGCCTCTTCCATAAAACATTAAATCTCCAACTGCATTTCCTCTTATAAACACTGCATTATATGAATCATAAACATTTGAAAGCGGATGTTTTTTAGGAATCATTGTAGGATGAACTCTTAATTCAACCTTCCCATTAACTTCTTTTGCTATAGCTAATAATTTTATTCCCATTTTAAATTCTTTAGCATACTTCATGTCAACAGCTTCGATTTTAGTAATACCTTCTCTATATACATTTTTCACATCTATTTTTGATCCAAAAGCCAGTGATGCTAATATAGCTAATTTATATTGTGCATCATACGCTTCAATATCTGATGTAGGATCAGCTTCCGCATATCCTTTTTCTTGAGCTTCTTTTAATACATCTCCAAAATCAGCATCCTCAAGTTCCATCTTACTTAATATATAGTTTGTTGTACCATTTACAATTCCATAAAGAGTTTCTATTTTATTAGCAGTTAAACTTTCATCTATTCCTTTTATAATTGGAATACCTCCAGCTACGCTAGCTTCATAACTGAACATAATTCCCTTTTCATCAGCTTTCTCAAAAAGTTCATCTCCACCAGTTGCAAGTAACATTTTATTAGCAGTTACTATATGTTTTTTAGCATCCATGCATCTAAGCATATAATCTCTAGCAGGTTCCATTCCTCCCATAACTTCAACAACGATTTTAATTGATTCATCTTCTAATATTTCACTAAAATCTGTAGTTATAAGCTCATTTGGGATTTCTACACCTCTTGGCTTATTCTTATCTCTTACAAGTACCTTTGCAACTTCTACTTCATATCCGCATCTTTTCATAATTTCTTCTTTATTAGAATTTAAAATCATCCAAACACCACGACCAACATTCCCCAATCCTAGTAGTGCTATTTTTACTTTTTTCATTTTGTGCCCCCCTTAAGTTAAACATATATAAAATATGCATCATATCTATAGTAAATTATAGTATTCTTATTAATTATAATTCTTATATTAATTTTTGGCTATATTTTTTTATTTAATATTTTCTATCAGAGAAATTAATCACCTTTACAAATTTACAGCACATTTGAGAGTGATTTATCAATTTTTATTAGATTATTACTCTAATAATATATTAAAGTAATTTATATTTATGATTTTATATAAGTAAATGAGGATTAATTAATTTTTCACATTATCTATAGATTCTTCTTATTATTATGTTATTCAAAATTAAACTCGCCATATACCAATCTACTTTCAAAAATTCCAGATTTATATTCGTTCAAATTATTGCAAATTAATTCCCGCTTTTATGCATAAATCACCTTTATTGCATTTATATTTAATTGAGATGAGTCTGGCTAATTTAAAGTTAATCAATCCCAAATGAGTTGGTGTAGATATCTACTAACTCATTTGCATAAATAAATTATATAGTTAATTTTATTTATATATTTTACATTCATGATACGACTAGTCCACATTAAAATCCTTGGTAACACTTTACATATTATAATTATTTTCTAATACTATGCTTTAACAATATATTATTTACATCTTACATTAGTTTACTACCATTTTTTATGCGCTCCATGAAAAAAACCTAACATAATTACAACTACTAAACAATAGATTACAATTAATTTTATCATCCATTAATCCCAACTTTCTTTATTGTGCTTTTCTTTAATATTCATATCAGTTCAATTTTCGAAATACACAATTCTAAAATTTTTGGTTTACAATAATACTATACTCTAGTAATTATATAAATAAAACCTAAGTAATTTATAATCTTTTATGTAAACTAGCATATCAATATAAATTTCTGAATATATTCTTATGATATTAATATGAAAGGATTATAAGTGTTTAAAAAAAATACTACACTCTTAAATAATGTTATATATAATAGTGGAAAAAAATTATCATGGAAAAATATCGGTCTTTCTATTCTAATTGCTATGTTAGTAGTTTTCATAGTATTTGTTCTTTTAATATATTACTATCTAAACAAAATTAATACAATTGATTTAGATGCAGTTCCAACTAAAACTTATTCTAGTGCTAATGAACAAAATATAAATCCTATCCAAAACAATGGTATTTTAACAAAAGAAGATAAAAACGATATAAATAATATCGCCTTATTCGGAATAGATGAAACAGATGGAGTTTCAGGACGTTCAGATTGCATTATGATATTAACTATTGATAATAATCATAAAGAACTAAAACTAAGTTCAATAATAAGAGATTCTTATGTAAACATTCCTACTAGAAATAAAAAAGATAAAATAAATCATGCTTATGCTTTTGGCGGACCTAAACTTGCCATTGACACTCTTAACGAGAATTTTAATCTAGATATAAATAAATTTATTGCTGTAAACTTCTCCTCATTGCCAAAAATAATTGATGATGTTGGAGGGATCACATTAGATATAACTAATGAAGAGCTTAAATATATAAATAACTATATACATCAAATAAATAAACTTAATAATACTAATTCCCCTGATATAGTTACTTCTGGAAATCAATTAGTAGATGGTACTCAAGCCTTGGCATATTGCAGAATAAGATATACTGATGGTGGAGATTTTGAAAGAAGCCAAAGACATAGAATAGTAGTAAATGAATTACTTCAGGCATCTAAATCCATATCTTTAACAAAATATTCATCACTTTTAAATGAAATTCTCCCTATTATACACACCAACCTAGAAACATCGGATATTCTTTCTCTCGCTAAGGATTTAAATTCACTTAGAAATAAACCTTTATTGCAAGATAGATTTCCAAAAGATGAAGATGGAAACGGGAGGCTTATAAGCGGAATTTATTATTTTATATTTAATGAAGAAACCACAACCAGAAAAATTCATCACTTTATTTTTGATAAGTAAAATTAAAGAGTAGATAGTTAAAATATTTTCTATCTACTCTTTTTACAAAATAATCTGAACTTAAAAGATTTATTTATTAACTTTCAGTCTTATAACATAGATTAACATAAATAATCCGATAATAGAATCAATCAACCTCAGCAAAATTTTCCTTTAATTTGATTATCATTTCAATTATACTAACTATATTTACCACCTTTTCCTTCTCCAATTCACCATATATAGGTAATATCAGCACTCTATCTACAATGTACTTGGCATTAGTTAAGTTGTAATCATTAAATAATCCCTTATAGCAGCTAAAGTCTGTTATTAAAGGATAAAAATATTTTCTAGTAAATATATTATATTCTTTCAATTTATCATATAATTCATTCCTATTTACACCACAGATTTCTTCATTTACTATTATAGGGAAATACGCATAATTATACTGTATATTTTCTTCTTCCTTGACATAATATATCCCCTTAATCTTGTCCAACTCTTCCCTATAAGTTTCTACTAATATTTTTCTTTTCTCAATTTGTTCATTAATATATCTTAAATTAATTAGCCCCATAGAAGCTTGAAATTCATTCATTTTAGCATTTAATCCTACACACTCAACATTTTCTTCATCAACAATCCCAAAATTTCTTAACTTATTAAAATATGTTTTTAAACTTTCGCTTTTTGTTGTTAATAAACCACCCTCTATAGAATTATATACTTTAGTTGCGTGTAAAGAAAACATAGATATATCTCCAAAATCACCTATCCCTTTTCCATCATACTTAACGCCAAAAACATGTGCTGCATCATAAATCACCCTTAAATCATACTTCTTTGCTATTTCATCTATTTTTCTTATATTGCACGGATATCCAAAAACATGAACAGGAATTATAGCACACGTTTTATCATTTATTAATTCCTCAATTTTATTCTCATCAATAGTAAAATTATCTGATTTTATATCACAGAATACTGGTTTCAAATTATTCATGACTATTGCATGGGTTGTTGATGCAAAGGTAAATGGAGTTGTTATTACTTCACCACTTAGATTCAACGATTTTATTGCTATGTCAAGTGCGGAGTGACCATTGGTAAATAATGTAGTGTTACTTACGCCTAAATAAACTTTTAAATTTTCCCGTAGTTCCTCGTGAATAGATCCATCATTAGTGACCCAATTGGTATTCCATATCTGTTTTATTTCATTGATATATTCATCAATTGGTGGTAAGAACGCTTTAGTTACTCGTATAGGTTTATTAAACTTGTACATTTTACATCCTCATTTCTCATTAATTCAAAGTAGATATTTTGATAAATTCCATTAATTATATCTATTCAATACAAGTAAAAATAATTACCAATTTACCACATTTAGAAGTAATGAAAAATAAATCCTTGTAACTTTCCAACTCAATAATATTATATTAGTGTATACTCATTAAGTAGTTCCTTAACTCTTTCTTTAGAATTAAACATAAGCACATCTATTATTGATAAATTAGGTACAAATTCATTTTTGTATTGTTTATACTTTATGCTATTAGTTTTTATAAAATATAAGTCTATTGATCTTTCATTAAAATACTGTTTAGAATAAAGTCCTGTTCCCCCAATTGAGTTAATATAGATATCACCACTTAATTCTTTAACAATATCAATCACCGCATCTTGGCAATTAAATTTATTGTCTTTAATTACATCCGAACCCATCACAAGTGGTGTATTAATACCAATATATTCACATATTTTCTGTAGACTATTATAATTGAACTTACCAATATTTACTTTAGGGTCATAATCCAGTATATTTGATATTAAATTCATTATTTCTGAAAAATATGGTGCTCTTTTATATACTATTCCTATAGTCTTTATTAGACGTTCACTCTCTTGTTCATATTTCTCTGACAAATATCTTTCGTTTATCTTTAAACTCATTGCTCCTTTTTTCAAACTTAGTGTAAATTTTGTTGCTGTATTATTGATTAATATTCTATTCCTGTTTATCCATCCTCTTTTAATATACTGAACTGAATCATCTACTACAAATTTATCAACACTACTAATAAGTTGAAAATATCCTATATATGGTAAAAAGTAAGGTTGCATTATTGCTATTTTCATAATCATTCTCCAATCTTATACAAGGTAAATTAAAGTACTTTTAATTTGTAATATTTCTTATGTATAATAATATTCAGAAGATTATCATTGTATGTGTTCTTTATCGGTTAATATAAAAAATTAAACTCAATTTATCGGATTTAATGAAAAACTTATATCTGAACCCTTTCCAATAAAAAATCAGCTATTGGTCTTAATATAAAAATAAGCGCATGAGATTATATTAACAAATCTCACCTGCTCTTTTAATTTATAAACTAAAATAACAACAATTTACTTAAACTACTTATATTTATCACAGAAAATTAACACGACTTATGTTTTTCCATTACAACCATACTAATTTTTTAATTTATACAACAACCTATAACTCAATAATTATGTTATGTTAGATTTCTTATGAATCTCATCTATAATCGACATCAGCAAAGATATTATTAAAGCAATAGCTACTCCTCTGTATGATGTAAGTATAGTGTCACTAATGCTTGAAATTAATCCGTATATCCATAGCCCAGAAATTGATATTTTTAGTAATGGCTCTTTACTATGTTTAATAATTACGTTTGTTAATATTATAAGTATAACTAAATATATTATAAATCCTATCCATCCACTTTCACCTATGATGCCTGCCCATTGAGCATCTGTTATAAAAGCTGGCCATTTAGGTGATAATCCAAATTTATTACTTAACCCATATGCATAATAAAGTGGCGAATAAAATTTTCTGGATATATCTGTACCATAAGTTCCAAAGCCGCTTCCTAACGGAAAGAAATCATTTGCAATTTTAAATGCAACATTATATAATAATCCGCGAGCACCGCCATTATCGACAAACTCAGATTGTATTCTATTATCTGCTATGATTAATGCAAAAGGTGTTAAAAAAAACAATTGTTTTATTTTAATTTTTTTGAGGTATTTGACAATAAGTAATGAACAAATATATAAAATAAAAAATATCATAGCTTTAGTTCTTCCTGAAAATAATATTATCACCAGAGATTCAATACATATGACTTTATAATATTTTATATTCTTTTTTAATACAATCATCAAAAACAGCTGTATAACCATTATACTTATTGCTAAAAAGTCTAATTCTGCTGGATATGAAAAACCTGCTGAAACTGTATTTATAACCCCATATCGTTTTCCCCAACTTTCCAAAAATTTAAAAGGTATATTAAATAAAATAACCACAACATAACATCCCAAAATTAGGTTTAAAATATTATATAATTTTCTTAAAAAATTATAATTAATTTTTATGCCCTTAAAGCATATTCTTGTAAATAAATATATCAAAATAAATTTTACTGATAATATTCCACTTATCAAATATGTGGATGTAGATAATAATAATTCACTTTGTATATTAGATACTACTCCAAGAAACAAGTAAAAAATTATTAAGAAGAATGAGATAATTTCTTTTATTTTTAATCTTAATTCTTTGTTCTTTAATAATTTAAATATCGATATGATAAAGAATATCAAAACAAGTATTTCATCGATATATTTGATTGGTGGAATAAAATTTTCTATACTTCCTTCAAATAATAATATTAATATAATAAACACACTTGCTATCATTAATATCTCAATCCTTCCTAACAATTCTCTCCATTTCAAACAAATTAATTAATATTAAATCCAGTATTAATTAATTTAGTATTTTAGGAAAAACTATATTTTAATACCTATATCACACTTGTTTCTAATTTACTCAAATTATATTATTTATTTTATAAAATAAATGGAACATTTTCACTTTCCATAATAATATCTTTAACTTAAGTCTTAGACTAATTCTTTTATTTATGAAAAAATAGTAACTAAATTTAACATGGTCGTAATACTGAGATTTTGCAAATGCTTTATAAACATCACTTTGCTTGTTAACACTATTTCTATAGTAAATCAAATAAAAATATCTACTAACTGAATAGAATGTCTCACAATCAAACACATTTTTACACTCTTTGCTATATAGAACATTATTATTAATCAAATATTTATTAATTTTATCTACTGCATAAACGTAATCATCTAAAAGCTTGCTGTTTATATTGTGTAATGCCGACTCATTTCTTTGTCTATAATAATATAAAGGTTCATTAATAAACACTATTCTACTCGATTCCCAGATTTGCTTAATTACAGGAAACCAATCTTCTATATATCTATTCGGCTCTAAGATAAAATTATTCTCAATTAATCTGCTACGCTTGAATAATTTGTCACATAAATAGCCTTTTACTTTTAAGCTTAGAATTAAATTTAAAACTTGATTTCCATTATAAATAGATTTTTCATAATCATCATAATTGACTATTTTATTTTTAATAGAGTTATTTTCATATAGTTTTACATGTCCACATATTACAACATCTGCTTTATATTTGTTAGCTTTGCTATACATTTTTTCTATCATATATTTATCAATATAATCATCTGAATCTACAAACAATACATACTCACCATTTGAATTCTTTAACCCAACATTTCTTGCTTCTGACACCCCCTTATTTTCTTGAGAAATATAAATTATATTATTGAATTTATCTTGAAACGATTTTATTATATACTCACTTCTATCTGTTGAACCATCATTTACGATAATTATTTCTACGTTCTTATATGTTTGAGATATAAGGCTTTCTAAACACTCACTTATGTATTTCTCAACATTATATACTGGTATAATAACACTTACCATTAATAAAAAACTCCTCCTAAATACTCTATAGACATCTTTCACTAATTCATTAAACTATGATATACATTCAACAGCTTTTCTATGTGAAAGTCCATACTAAACTTTCGTTTAACTTTTACATAGCTGTTACTACTAATTTCATCTCTTAATAATTCATCATTAATTAACAACTCTATTTTTTCTTTTAACTCGTCCACATTTCCCGGTTGAATTAAATATCCATCTATGCCAGAATTTATAATTCCCGGAATTCCACCAACATTTGTCGAAATTGTTGGAATACCATGACCCATAGCTTCTAAGACTGACATTGGCATCCCTTCGTTATATGACGGTAATACATAAATAAGAGTATCATTTAATAATTGTTCTCTTTGTTTGCTATCTATCCACCCCAATACATTTACATAACTTCCAATATCAAGATTTTTTATTTCGTTTTTCAGGTTTACTAAATCTCCATCTCCAGCTAATACAAATCTTATTTCTTTTAATTCGCTAAGCATTAATTTGATCACTTTTAATAAATCATAAGTTCCTTTTCTGTGATTTAATCTTCCTAACATTACAATATTTTTGCTACTTGTATTATATAAATTTTTTTCTGATAAAAATATAGAGTTATTAATAACTTCTAAATTGCAATTGAACCATTCTTTTAATTTACTTTCCCATTCAGTACTTAATACAATAACTTTGTCCACCTGTTCGAATATATCCTTTACATATTTTTTTTCTCTAGTAGAACATTCTTTTTCATAAAAGATGCCAAATTCAGCGCCATGAAGGTGTATAATAATTTTTTTATTTAGCCTTTTACTTAACATAATTATTAAACTTTTCCTATAAAAGCTCCCTCTAGATGCCATATGAATATGCACTATATCAATTTCTTGAATTATTAAGCATATTAATATTCTTATATAAGCACTAAATGCATAAATCAATCTAAGTAGTATATTTCCATCAATTGTAGTCGATATATACCTCAGTTGAATTTTTTTAACCAAATCAGATTTAAAGTAATTGTTAACTACTGTTGTCATCCCTCCTCTTGCATTTCTTGAAGGGCCTACCATTAATATATTCATATATTTCCTCCATTTTATATTAGTTTTGGTACCAACAAAATAAACATAATTGCTGCTAAATCCCCTTCGTAGAAAATGCCCCAAAATGCTATTTACTACTTAATCTCAATTTACGAGTACACATTTCAACATATTTCTGTGGCAAACTTATCATATCTCCTAATAAATTCAAACCTTTTTCATTATAATATCGTGCCGCACACCCTGCAGGCGTATATGTCATTTCCCCTAAAATAGCAATTCCATTATTATCATAAAAATCAATTCTGACAAACGGAAATGGTTTAGCTAGCTTCTTGCATGTTTCAATCATATTCTTGTAAGATTTCGGTTTTTCAGGTAATAAGTTGCTCCCCCACCCTTCAGCTCCTATATCCATATGCTTCCAATTAATATCCATAAAATCCAATTTTACTCCCTCACTTCTCTCAGTGCACACCAATGTTAACTTTGGTTCCCCATTAAAACAATATATTTTATAGTCAATTGGCAAGAGGGCAACAGAAGTTTCAATATATTCTTCACAGATTATTTTAGGCTTTATTTTATCGTATTGAATCTCAACAGCCTCAAAAACATATCTCATTTTCATCCATTTTTTTATTTTTTTTATTGCTTCTTCTTTATTCAATTTACTCCTATCATTACAAATTATGTTAAATCCACACCCATGTGTACATTTCAGCGCAAATTTATTCGGGAACTTATCCCATTCTATAAACTCAGCATTTTCATATACTCCATAAAGTTTAGTTAATATTTTCTCACATCCACATTCCTTAATATATTGCCTTACTTCATACTTATCTGCACATTTTGATACTAATGGATGTTGCCAATTTAGCTTTAACCACATTAATTTTTCATTGAATGTTTTAGGATTATTCAAGTTTAACTTGCAACCTGTTGAGAGTATGAATAATACTTTAGATGCCGTTACTGTGGAGATGGAACAAATGATAGGTGAAACAATTAACCATACTTTTTTTCCTATAATTCTTAATCTACTTTTTCTCATTCAAATCCCCTTTTTTATTCTAATTATTTTATAACAACTCGTTATTTAATCATATAGAATTTATAAATTGATCTATAGATTTAATTATTGAATTAGTATTAGAAGTATACTGTTTGAATGTAGCTTTATCTATATTCCTTATAATTAGTTCTAGTTCACTAATTGTATTGGCACAATCTATATACCCCATTTTTTTAAATTCGCCTACTATATCTATTTGATGATCATCTACATGTTCTCCAAGCACTTTTAATCTAGGAACCGCTATTACCTTTTTCCCACTTTTAATTGCTCCAAGAATAGCTCCAGTTCCTCCATGTGTTATGACTTTACTACTATTACTCATTATATTGTTGAATTCATCTCTGCTTAGAAATTCTTTGAACTTATAATTTTTAGGTTTATAATCGCTATATCCTATTTGCGCAAATATTTTTTCTTCAATTACCCCAAATTCCACTAATTTATCCATATCTTTTAATAATCTATTAAATTGGAATTTTTGGGAACCAACTGTTATAAATATCAATATATTCCCCCCTTAAATATAGAATTAGGATAGAACTTTCTTAGTTCCTCCCATTGTATATAAAACTGATCAGCAAATTTATATAGAAATTTTCCTGTTAAAGTTGGGGAATTTATTTTTGCAAAAGATTCTATATAAATAATTTTTTTTCTAAAAACTTTTCCTATTATACACATTGGTATTGTTGCTAATACACCCGTTGATATAATTACATCCGGTTTTTCTTTTATAAATATAACTAGAGACTTAATCACATTAATTATTATCCTAAATATAAAAGTGAACTCCTTTCTATTTACCTGACATAAATAATATTTTTTAATTTCCTCATCACATATCAAGTATTTTGTCTTTTCTGTTATTATAAAAATATCATTATTCTTCTTTAATGGCTTAAGCATCATTAATTGTTCAAAATGTCCTCCACTTGACGCTATCAAACAAATTTTTTTCATTACTCATTCTCAATCCCCTTTTTTTATGTGTCTTACTAATATGTTCTAAAAAATTGTATTTAAATTTACTACTTTCTTTCTTCCAATAGAGTAATATTCCAATTTATATTTTTCTGCTTCGCTAATTTTATAACAATTTCTACCATCGAATATAATTGGTGTATTCATTAATTCAATATACTCACTTAAACATATCGCTTTTATTTCATTCCATTCTGTAAAGATAAATGATGCATCTGCACCCTTTAGAGCTTCCTGAGGGGTTCTTGAATAGTTAATATTAGGATAAAACTTTTTAAAATTTTCTTCTCCTACTGGATCATATGCAACTATTTCTACATTTTCGTCTAATAATCTTCTCACATTAAGTATCGACGGTGCTTCTCTTAAATCATCTGTACCTGGTTTAAATGTTAGTCCAAGAACTGCTACCTTTAACCCTTTTAAACTTTTAAATCGTTGTTTAGCTTGTCTAAATAATTTATACTTTTGATTTTCATTTACTTCTATAGCAGCTTTTATTGTTTTTAATTCATATCCGTTATCATTTGCTAACCAGTGAAGTGCCTTTGTATCCTTTGGAAAACATGAACCTCCATACCCTATTCCTGCTTTCAAAAATTGTTTACCTATTCTATGATCGTAAGACATTCCTTTTACCACATCTTCAATATTAGCCCCAACTATTTCACAAAAATTAGCAATTTCATTAACAAATGATATTTTCAATGCAAGAAAATCATTTGATGCATATTTTATCATTTCTGCACTTCTTCTGTTAGTTACAATTATTGGCTGCTCAAATCTATCATATACCTCGTGCAAATCCAATTTAGCTTTCTCTGACTCAACACCTATTACTATTCTGCTTGCGCACAAAGTATCTTTAACCGCTGTCCCTTGAGCTAAAAATTCCGGATTTGAAGCCACCTCGATATGAACATCATTTTTGAGATGCTCTTTTAAAAATTCCTCTATCTTATCGTTTGTTCCTATTGGAACTGTTGATTTAACAACAACTAAGCAATCTTTTTCTATATTTTCAGCTATTTGCGACGCAACCTCATATACATATCTCAAATTCGCTGAACCATCTTCTCTTTCTGGAGTACCAACCCCTATAAATATGCAATCAGCATTTTTATATTCCTTTTTATAATCTGTTGTAAAATTTAACCTACCTTGATTCTGATTTTTTTTTAATAATTCATCTAATCCCGGTTCATATATAGGTGAAATCCCCTGTTTCAACTTTTCAATTTTATTTTCATCAATATCTACACAAGTAACATTACACCCCTTTTCCGAGAGACATACTCCTGTAACTAGTCCTACATATCCTGTTCCCGCTACTACAATCTTCATTAAAATTCACCCCGATTCCACATTTCTGACTTCAAAAATAATTCACTCTAATTTTGTACTAGATTCTTTTGTTTCTATTTTATTACTACTGTCATTTACTCTGAGACGCAGCTAATTTTTTCTTTATTACATAACTATGTAACTACAATTGATCTTATTTCATCTGGTGTGTTACATAATTAACTTATTTAAATGTATAATCTAAAATGATATGAGTCTATTCTTTAAATCAAAGATAGAATATATTGGCCGTAATCCGTCATTCTTAAACTTTCACCAATTATTTTTAACTGTTCCTTACCAATAAATCCTCTATTCCACGCTATTTCTTCTAAACATGCTATATAAAATCCCTGTCTTGATTGAACTGCTTCAACATATTGAGAAGCTTTAAACATACCCTCAGGTGTACCCGTATCTAGCCAAGCCATACCACGTCCGAGTAATATTACCTTAAGTTCACCTTCATCTAAATAAATATTATTGATATCAGTAATTTCTATTTCCCCACGAGTAGATGGTCTAATACTCTTTGCTATTTCAACAACTCGATTATCGTAAAAATAAAGTCCGGGTACTGCATAGTTTGATTTTGGTTTATTGGGTTTTTCTTCAATTGATATAACTCTATTATTTATGTCAAATTCCACCACTCCAAATGATCTTGCATCTTTAACTGGATAACCAAAAATTTCTGCACCTTTCTCTAACTCTTTAGCACGATTTAAAATCGCGGTTAAATCTTGTCCATAAAAAATATTATCACCCAGTATTAAGCAAACACTAGAATCCTCAATAAATTCTTCTCCTAAAATGAACGCATCAGCAAGTCCTTTTGGTTTTTTTTGCACTTTATAAGTAAATCTAATGCCTAACCTAGAACCATCTCCTAACAATTTTTCATAAATTGGAATATCCTCTGGTGTTGAAATGATAAGTATCTCCCGAATACCAGCTAACATAAGCACAGATATTGGGTAGTATATAAGTGGTTTATCATATATTGGTAGAAGCTGTTTTGAAACAGCATGAGTCATTGGGTAAAGACGTGTTCCTTTTCCTCCTGCTAAAATTATTCCTTTCATCCTACGGCCTCCAGTCTCTAAACATATAAAAATACGCATGAAAGTTATTAATTTTAAATAGTATTTTGAAGTATATTAATATTTTTCAAACCTATCTAGAATATATATAATTTTTATTCTGATTTAATGAAAACCAAAAAAGCACTCTCCTACTTTAATATCTAACAAATTTACCATTCTAAATTCTATATATTGCCCAAATGCCTTTACTAAAACATTTGAATCATAACAACATAAAACTTCATCATCATTTGAATAATAAAATAAATCATCTAAGATTGAATCATCAATTATTTTCGCTGAAAGAATTTTATACACTCTTCCACCTTTAGAAAATCTAGCACATATTGACGGTATACCGAATGCACGTATTTTTCTTAAAATACTATTAATATTATCTTGTGATGTTATTTCCAAATCCTCTTCTTTTCTAGAGTAATATATTGAATCATTGGTTTTATATTTTGACTTTTTTTCTATAAACCCCTTATTATAAGCGTCTTCAAAAACTCGTCCTTCTGCAATAAATGATAATTGATATAATAAACCTAAGTCTATTTTCTCTGTTATTGGAATTTCAATATTAGAAATAATTTGTCCTGTATCTATCCCATCATCCATATGATGACAAGTCACACCATGTCTCCTATTGAAAAGTATCGCTCCATTAATGGGATGTTTACCTTTTAAATCTGGTAATAAAGAGGGATGAACATTGACAAATAACTGGTGTTCCTTCTTTATCCTACTTATTGGCAAAATATATGGGCAACCATTTGATACTAAACAATCAAACTCTAATTTTTTAATATCTTCTATTAGTTGACTTTTTGATGTTATTAATTTATATTTATAATTCGATTCTTTTAAACTATTTTCTAAGTAAGATTCTTCTACCGCAAAAATTCCAACTATATCACAATTCATTCTTATCATCTTTTTTAGTACATTAAATCTGTTGCCAACAAAAATAAATTTCATATTGCCCCCTCAAAACTCTAAAAATATTTTTTTAAACTATCTACTATATGCTTAATATCTGTCACTATATACCTTTGATCGCAAGGTAAGGGTAAGATATTGGCAGCATAGTTATATGCCAGACTATTTTTAGGCGTGTTAACTAAAACATTAGGCCACAGTACCGGAATATATATTTTATTCTGTATCAGTGCTTTTCTAACTTTAATACCATTTTCCATATACATAGGATATGCAAATGCCCCATCTGGAGTTATTAATCTTATTTTGTTATGTATACTTAGTTTACTTTTTAAGTATGCATAATTTTCATTTCTGATTTTACAAACTCTTTCATAATCAATAGCACCCAAGATATTTTGGGTTAGCTTTGACATATATTTAAGTGGCTCACTATTTAAAGATTCATCATTATTCTTAAAATCACCATAATAATCAAAAGCGTTACCTTCATAGCGTCCCAAAATATGGGACATCCGTTTATTTGAAATATCAATCATTAATTCCTCTTTAATCTTAGCGTCAGTAGAAAGATATGCTCCATCAGGTACCCCAAAAAATTTTCTACAAGAATATATTGTATCTACATTTGCTATTGCTTTTTGAAAAAAAGCTTGGCTGTTATCAACAATAATTTGTTTATATTTCTGCTTCAAATTAATAATTTTATCAGTTGTCAACTGCCCGTAGTAATTAACAACATACAAATATTCATTATCAGTTAGAGAATCATTAAATATTGGCATAAACTCAGCATCAATATTGTAATAACTATAATCATAATTATATAATTTCAACATATCACTTACTGAATCGCATAAATAATATGGAATATATAACTTTTTTATGTTCTTTACTTTTAAAATGTATAATAAAGCATTCCTACCATTATTAAGTCCAATTAAATCTTTGTAGTATTCATTACTCACAAGTTGTTCTAATCCAAAGTATCCACCTATTTCTTTCATCAATGCCTCCTAAATTAACTCATACCTATCTAACTTTTTTTAATCTGCCTTAAAACTAGATATCATCATACTTATGATTAGTACTTTTATTAAAAAGTATCATTGCATTATTCCTAATTTCATTTTGCTGCATATTTCTCCTATTGTTTAAAATATCTTTTAATGTTTTTAATAAGTAAGTATAACATTCCAGTTTAAAACACATTGCCATTGTTATATAAGCGACACTGCCAATACACACCTGAACAATTAGTAACAAAAATGTGTTTTTTATATAAAACCATCTGAAACTATATATTACTCCTCCCATAACTAAAGACAAAAGTAAAGATGGCATTATATCTTTCCATTGCTCTTTATAGCTATAATTAAGCAACCTCAAATTTGGATAAGCATTAATAAATGATGTAATTATCCCATCAATAAGCAAACCTATAGTTATTACATACACTCCTTGAGAAATTGTAATTCCCAAGATAGCAATGCCAATCATATTTTTTATGATTTCTAATTTTAAGAAAATATCACTGCGTCCAAGTGCATTAATTGCTTGTAAATTTGCCGTATGTATTGGCCATAAAGCATAATTTACGCAGAAAATTTGTAAAAAAGGAACACATGGCAGCCATTTGTCTGTTAATAATATTTTTACTAATGGTTCCGCAATAACCGCCAGACCAATCATTATTGGAAATAATATGAATGAGCTTGTAACAATGGAGCGTCGTACAATCTCTTTAACTCTCTGCCTATCATCTTGATAAGAAGTTAAGGCAGGAAGCATTACCGATTGTATTGAGCCATTAATATTCGAAACAATTACTGCTGAAAACTGATCCCCTCTATTAAAAAAACCTAAGATTTCTGGGCTGTATAGCTTTCCAATAATGATGTTATATAAGTTTCCATAAAAAATATCTATCAATGATGAAGCTAATATCTTCCAACTATATGAAAATAGTCTTCTAACTCTTATAAATGAGAAAATTAATCTCGGCCTCCACTTCACAGTAAACCAAAGGATTATGGTGATAAAAAATTGATTCACAATTTGTTGAATTATCAAAGCCCATACTCCAAAACCTAAATACGCTAAAACTATTCCAAATAATCCGGATACCAATATTGCACCCAGGCTGCTAAAAAATTGCTTTTTAAACTGCATTTTTTTAGATACAATTGCATTCTGAATTGAATTAACAGCACCAAAAAACAATGTAATTAGTAATATTCTAAGAATCAACTTGAGTTGTGGTATACCATAAAAGTTAGCTATAAAAGGAGATGCGAAAAATAAAATCATATACATAATTCCCGCAACAAATAAACTTAAATAAAAAACAGAAGAAAAATCGGCTTCATCTGCCTCTTTTCTTTGAATTAAAGCTGTGTTGAATCCACTTTGCACAAAGATATTAGCTACTGCTATAAATATTGTGATTAACGCTATAACTCCGTAATCTTCTGGTGCTAATAATCGTGCTAAAATAATTTGAATTACAAATTGTATTCCTTGTGTACCTACACGTTCCATTAATTTCCAAAATATTCCTGAAAGAACTTTCGTTTTTATATTTGATATATCAACTCCCTCCATTAATCTGTTATTTCCCCCATTCTCTTATCATGTTAAAATTATAAATTGTATCTGTTAATTCATAATTCTTATAATTTGAAATCAATGACATTACTTATCTTCAGTTAATTTATATTATTATATTAATAATTATTTGAGAGATTAGATAAAAGCTCTTTAACATTTCTCTTTAAATAAGTCAGTTTTCGATAGATATTTGGAAAATAGCATTTAGCATGTAATTTAATTTTTCCTATTCCTCCTATTTCGTTATAGTATATTTTGTATCTTGAATTTTTTAATTCCTTTATTTTTTGTTCAGAAATCAATATTTGAAATTCATAGGTTAATTTTGTCTTATCGATTATATCTGAATATTTTTGATTGGTATATATATTAAATTCATTTAGGATTTTTATATTATTTTTATGGTAAGTAATTGTTTTTTCTTTTATATTTCCACTATAAAAATTCTTCTTTGTCCAAGAACCTTTAACGCCAATTCTATATGCTGACATAATTTCATTAATATAATATACATATCCTTTAGTGGCAAGAAATAATTGAAGTGGATAATCTCCTACATGAGCCTCAATATAAAATTCCGGCAAATTTTCTACTAGTTTTTTAGGATACATAAATGATGATGTTGCACAAAAGGATCCCCCACCAATAATAATGTCTGCTGTTGAACATACACAATTTTTATCGTAAGGTTTTTGTTGCTTACCAATTATCTTTTTATTGGGATATACTAGTTCGGCTGCATGAAAACACATGCTACAATCTGGATGGTTCTCCATATAATCAATTTGTTTTTGCAATTTATATGGATCTGTCCAATAATCATCACCATCACATAAAGCTATATATTTACCTCTAGCTCGTTCATGATTGGATATATCCCCTACCATTTTCCTTCCTTTTGAATATTGATTTTCAACTTGGAATATTGGTTTTACTATATTGGGATACTTTTTCGCATATTCTTTAATTATTTCTGTAGTTTTATCTGTTGATGCATCATCATGAATAAGGATTTCAAAACCAAAATTCGTTTTTTGCATTAAAAAACTTTCTATTGCATCAGCTATGTAATCTTCATGATTATATGTTATACAGTTGATACTAACTAATAAATTACAATTATAATGCCTTGTAATTTCATTAGATGCTGTTTTTTTCAACCATTCTTGATTACTCAAGTACCAGTTCATAGTTTTCTTTATTCCAATTTCAAAAGCAGTTTCAGGATACCAACCTAATTCATTTTTTATTTTAGTTGCGTCTATACCATATCTCCTATCATGTCCTTTTCTGTCTTCCACATACTTAATTAAATTTTCAGTTACATCTTTATCTACATTTCCATTTATATAGCCTATTATTGTTTTTACAATCTGAATATTGGTTCTTTCATTGTGACCACCTATATTATATATTTCCCCCCATCTTCCTTCGTTTACAGTCATATCTATTGCCTTACAATGGTCTTCTACATACAACCAGTCTCTCACATTTAGCCCATCTCCATATATAGGTAAATGCTTATGATTCAAACAATTTCTTATCAGTAGTGGTATTAATTTTTCTGGAAATTGATATGGACCATAGTTATTAGAGCATCTTGTTATATTGATTGGCATCTTATAGGTATCAAAGTAAGACTTAACCAATAAATCAGCTCCTGCTTTGCTTGAAGAATAAGGGCTATGAGAATCTAACGGTGTTGTTTCCACAAAAAAACCTTTCTCTCCAAGTGACCCATACACCTCATCAGTAGATACTTGTAGATATTTTCGTCCTTGTTTGAAGCCACTTCCTGTTTGCCACGAATTCTTTGCAGCATTCAATAATGTGACAGTACCTAAAACATTAGTTTTTATAAACACTTCAGGTTCTTTTATGCTTCTATCAACATGAGATTCGGCAGCAAAATTAACTACATAGTCTATATCATATTTTTCAAATAATTCTTCAACCAGTACTTTATTACATACATCCCCTTGAACAAATATATAATTAGAATTATTTTCAATCGTTCTGAGATTTTCTAAATTTCCAGCATATGTTAGCTTATCAAGATTAATAATTCTAATATCATCATATTTATTTATCATATATAAGATAAAATTTGATCCTATAAAACCTGCTCCACCTGTAATTAAATAAGTTTTCATATAATTCTCCAGTCTGTAATAATATAATTACTCGTATTATTTTTCATCGAAATATTTAGAATATTTTTTGTTTGAATAATCAACCCCATTAAATATGGTACCAATTATATTTGCCCCAACTTTGTTTAAAAGGTTCTTAACTTCTATTACAGATTCATATCTAGTTCTCATTGCTCTTACAACAACTAATGTTCCATCTACCTTAGCCGAAAGAATCTGGGCATCCGCTACCGCTATTATAGGTGTAGTATCTAATACAATTAAATCGTACTTACTCTGTAAAAACTCTAACAGTCTAGTCATAAAATTTGAATTTAACATATCAGAAGGATTAGGTGGTAACGTCCCTGCTGGTAGAATATGCAGATTATTGTTATACTGCACAATACAATCCTCTAAGGATTCCTTTCCTATAAGAACATCTGATAATCCTACTATATTTGATAGTTTAAATTTCTTGTGAATAGATGGTTTTCTAAGATCACAATCAATGAGAATAACAGAATTATTACTTTCAGCAAAAGCTAAAGCAAGGTTACCTGCTACAGTTGATTTTCCTTCCTCTTCTTCCGCACTTGTAATGACTAAGCTCTTAAGCTTTCTATCAACCGAAGAATATTGAATATTCGTTCTTAACATCCTATATGCTTCTGACGCTACTGATTTTTTTTTACTTTCTACTACAAGCATTATTATCTCCTTTTCTAAGTTGTTTTTTTATCTACTTTATAATTTCTTTATCTTCTATTACTCTTACTCCTATTAATTTATTCTTCGATCGGTATAACACCAATAACTGGTATTTGAATTATTTTTTCTAGCTGTTCCTTACTTTTTAACGAATTATCTAAATATTCTTTCAATAATTCTATCATTATTGAAAGAATTAGACCTGCTAAGAAAGATATGGAGATATTCATTATTTTTTTAGGTCCGGTTGGGTATTCAGGCAATTTCACATTTTCAACTATTTTCACAGTACCATTTGGTATAAGTTCTTTTGATTTTTTTATAAACTCATTTGTAATAGAATAAACAATATCTTTGCATAAATATTTATTCTCATTTTTATATCCAATCTCTAATATTTGAGTCTCATCAGTTGGAATTACTTTTAAATCTTTCAACACTATTTCTGAATCTAAATCTATATTATTTTCATTAAATGCTGCTTGAATTAAATCATTCGTTCTTATAACTTCAGAATAGGTTTTTAGTAAATTTTGATACATTTGAATATCATTGCTATTATAATTCTGATTTATAAAATCACTCTTTCCTATAAAAATTTTTGTACTAACTTCATAAATAGGCTTAATTACAAAAAAATTTATAATTACAGCTATTATCGTAGTAGTAAGAGTAAATATAGCAATGCTTCTCCATCTTCTCTTTAATATTTTAAATAAATCTTCAATACATACTTCTTCTTCTTTCATATCTTATTATCCTCACATAAATATTAATTGCATATTTTTCCCTTATATTTTTAATGATATGCAAACCAAGATTATATTATGTCTATTAAAAATATAGATTTATAGTATTGAATATTATCAATAAAATATTGTTATATTTCTATAATTATGTAATATATTTATTTGAGAAAGGTGGTAATTTGCAATGAAGAAAAAAAGAAGTTCTACATTTTTTATTATTTTTTTAGTAATAGTACTAGTAAGTTTATTAAGCTTAGGCGTATATAAAAATTATCAATTAAAATTGCAAGATAAAAAAGATTATGAAACTTGGTTAAATGATAAATAAATTAATAAAATGGACTGCATAAATCTGCAATCCATCGTATTATTTATTCTATAAAAAATATCACATTTATTTTTATTTTATAACCCCTAATCTTAATCTCCTTAAATTATCATTGTTTAAATATAATATATTTTGAATCTTCAGGTGAAGCAAACTCATCTGTTATTATTGTTATATATTTTTTATTACATTCTCCATCTATTCTTATATAATTTGAGATGTTATTATATCTATTTCCCTTCATTATTCCATTTACTGCTTTAACTGCTGGTTCATCAGTATAGTTATCATATATTATTCCATATTTCAAATCAGAAAAAACATTATTCTTTATATTGATATTTGAAATAAATTTTGAACTATCTATCTTTTCATGTTTTCCATAAGCAAAATAAATTCCACCATATGAATTATTGAATTTATTATTAGTAATATCAAATCCATTACGTGTTCCTTTATCTATCCGTAATCCTACAAAGTCTGATTCAAGGTCATTATTGTTAATAACAATATTCTCCGAAAAATTTCTTACTATAATACAAGCCTTATAAGTTGAAATTTTATTATTTTTAATAACTACATCACTAGAACTGTCTGTACAATTTGGATTTGTTATTGCTATTCCAGCTAATTCAGCATCAGAATTTGATTTATTCCATGTTGGATACCACTTCCTTATAGCATCTGGGTTATTGTCTATGGTACACCCATCAACAATACATTTTCTACATGATCGATAAAATTGTATAGCCTTTCTCTGATTATTTTCAAATTTACAATCTTTCACAGTAAAATTTTCAACATATGAGCATACAATTTGATCTCTAAATCCGTTATAGAAGGAGCAGTTAATTATCTTAGTATTGTTTCTATACTCCTTTAAATCCCAATCACCCCCTGCATCTATAGCTGTGCCGAAATCATCAAATTTGCAATTCAAAATGCTATTGTTATTTCCAATTATTTTAATTGCTGTATTTGTAATATATTTTTGGGGTAATCTTTCTATTCCTATATCTTGTTGATATCCATAATACTTTTCGCCTTTATGCATAAAGTAAGAACCCTCTGCATTGGCATCAAAATTCAATTTATCAATAGTTATGTTATCCTTACTAAAGGTTAACATAATAGAATTTTCTTCATCGCCATCCTTTATTTCCTCTAATATTTTATTTCCTGTTTCATATCTTAATATTGATCCATTTCCTTCAATAGTAATATTATTTTTATTAATTCTAATTTGTCCTTTACTTAAACAATAAACCTTATTTTCTTCAAATTTTATCTTTACATTATCATCAAAATTAAAACAGGCTTCTAAAGCTTTCCTATCATCTGTTTTCCCATCACCTTTGGCACCGAACATTTCAGGAGTGATTTCCCTATTACTGCTCAAAACTGCTTTACTTGAATTAATATTGTTGGCTAACATCATAGGACTAAACATTAAAAATAATACGCTAACTACTATTCTAATAATAATATTATTCATATTATCGCCTCTTTTGTATACTTCTAGTATATAAATATAATCTTTTGTACTTTGTACCTTTTCATATATTAAATTATGAAAAGATACATTTTATTCTAAGTTATTATATTATATGCTACCAAACTCAATATGCTTTCAAAACTTTCTCTTTTATTATTTCTACTCATATAGTTTAAAATGTGTAATGAACTAAATTAAAACATAGCATCAATTGCCATTTCCTATCAAGTATTTATTAAAATGATGTACATCACAAATAAAAGCAAACTTTTAGCTATAAAAAGTTTGCTTATCATCCTCTATACAATATGCGGTTTTATTTCATTATGCCTTACACCATATATCATAATTTTATTTTATTATCTAGCATGCTTATCACCAAATAACACAAAGAAAGTTAATATAATTAATTTTGCATCAAGTAAAATGCTTCTTTCTTTTATATATTTTATATCAAGTTTCATCCACTCTTCGAACTGAATATCATTTCTTCCTAATACCTGCCAATAACAAGTTAATCCAGGTTTAACTGTTAACCTCTCCATCATCCAAGGATTAAATCGTCTTACTTCCTCAGGTAACGATGGTCTTGGCCCTACGAAACTCATCTCACCTTTTAATATATTTAGTAGTTGAGGTATTTCGTCAATACTTGTATGTCTTATAAATTTTCCTACTTTTGTTACTCTTGGATCATTTTTAATCTTAAACATTGGGCCGTTCATTTCGTTTTGTTCTAATAAGTGCTTTTTATATTTTTCCGCTTCCTCAACCATTGATCTAAATTTGTACATCCTAAATTTCTGTCCATTAAGCCCAACTCTTTCTTGGGAAAAAAAAATTGGTCCCTTTGATTCAAATTTTATTAAGACTCCTACTATAATCAGTAGAGGAAATAATATTATTATCCCAAATATTGAACCGATTACATCAATTAATCTTTTTAATATTTCATATATCCTGTCTAAAATTTTTGAATTTTCTCTAATAACTCCCTCTTCTTCAAAGTTTAATTTTTGCATTAATCTTCCCCTTTAATCATTGTTAAAAGATATATACTAAGTTCATAAGAATGCTTTATATTCTATGAATTTATCTATGTTTATAATTTTAGTTCATATATATTGAAACCAACCAATTTTTTGTTAAACACAAACGAGGTTCTTTCACACTATAAATTTTGCTTACATTTTTTACGTCTACAAATAACTTAATCCTATTATTTTCTTAACTAGTATCTGCTACTCAAAAATTAGATTTTATTAATAAATATTATATTTAATTGTATTTGTAACTTTATGATTTTATACATCAAACTTTACTTATTTTATTAATTATGTAAAAAACTCAGAAACATTCGTAAAGTCGAAGATATATTAATACAGTAAAAATAGAGTAAGTGATTTACTAAAGATTTTTGTAAATCACTTACTCTATTTTCTATTAATAACTATTTCTTTATACTAACATACAAACTTAATTATATATTATCAAAAATTATATTCAATTTCATATATACTAATCAATATAAATTTCTCCTTTAAAAAACAACCTAGCCTTTCCTGATATTTTAATCCTATCTCCAGCATTTTCACATTTTAAAACTCCGCCTCTTCTAGATAATTGATGTGCTATCATTTTATCTTTCCCAAGAACCTTTGCCCAATATGGAACAAGAGTACAGTGGGCTGAACCCGTCACTGGATCTTCCGGAACTCCACATAAGGGAGCAAAATATCTTGAAACAAAGTCTGAACTTTCTCCTTTGGCAGTAACTATAATTCCAAATGCATCAATTAATTTCAATACTTCCATATCAGGCTGTAAATCTATTATATCCTGCTCATTATCATACACTGCCATTAAATCTCTCGATTTACATGCTTCCTTAGGTTCTTTTCCTAAACCTTGTATTAATTCTTCAGTAATAGCAGCTTCAACACCTTCTCTACTTGGAAATTCCATAGTTATATTTTCTCCGTCTTTTTCTACGGTTAGAATTCCGCTCTTTGTTTTAAATTTTACAATATTCTTAGGATAATTTAGAACTTCAAATATCACATAAGCAGTAGCGAGGGTTGCATGTCCGCATAAATCTATTTCCTCTTCTGGAGTAAACCATCTTAATTCACATATATCATCTTTAATTACGCAAAAAGCGGTTTCTGATAAATTATTTTCATTAGCAATATTTTGCATTAAATTTTCATCTATCCACTCTTCTAATATGCATATAGCTGCTGGATTTCCTTTAAAAATTTCTTCTGTAAATGCATCTACTTGATACATTTGTATTTTCATATTGCATTACCTCATTTCATTCTAATTGCATAAATATGTATAGATCATGCTTTTATCATAAAGAAATAATTATCATATTTTATCATTTTAAAAAAGCCCAAATATAATAGGTATAAATATAGCAGGAAGTAAATTTGCAACTTTAATCTTGCTCACCCCAAGCATATTAAATCCAAGGCCTACAATTAAAAGGCTCCCGACAGCTGACATATTACTTATTACAGTTTCAGTTAATACAGTTGATAGACCTCCTGCAAGAAGTGTTATACTTCCTTGATAAATTAATATAGCAAGCGAAGATAGCATTACTCCTATACCAAGAGATGATGAAAATATTATCGAAGATACCCCATCTAGAATAGACTTAGCAAAAAGAGTTGAATGATCTCCTCTTAATCCACTTTCAAGAGATCCAACTACTGCCATTGCTCCAACACAAAATAATAAACTCGATGTTACGAATCCTTCTGATATCGATATCTTTTCACTCGAATTATTTTTTTTCTTATTATTTATCTTTTTTTCAATCATATCTCCTAAATCATTAAGTCTTTTATCAAAATCTATCATTTCTCCAACCAAAGCTCCTATAGCTATACAAATTATAATTTGTAATGTATCCTGACCTTTAAGCGCTCCTGATATTCCTATGTATAATACGCATAAAGCTAGTCCATTCATTATTGTTGTACTAACTTTTTCAGTAAGTCTTCCTTTAACAATTAACCCCACCAAGCAGCCTCCGATTATTGCTAATGAATTTACTATTGTTCCTAACATTTTTCTTCCCCCAATTTTAAACATTTTATTCTGATTAATTATAACACATATATTTTGTTAAAACTAATTTAATAAGCTTCAACCTCTAACTTCATGTAATTCTTTAAGTGAATTACCATAAAATACAACGTGTCAAATCATTCATCTTGAGTAAACTAATTATGAAATCAGTCACAAAAATCCCTAAGATTTATATCTTACTATATGCGAATAATACTGTGACTGAAATTTACAAATATTTTTATAAATGCTATATTTTTTTAGACTGATTTTTATACTTGACTTGATAGGAGTTGATATTTTATGGCAAGAATGAGGAACCCTAGATTTAAATTGTGTAGACGTCTAGGATTAAATGTTATTGGACATCCTAATGCAATGAAAAGATCTGATAATGGTAGTGCTAGAAATGCAAAAAAACTTTCAGCATATGGTACACAATTATTAGAAAAACAAAGACTTAGATCATATTACGGTGTAATGGAAAAACAATTTGCCTCTTATGTTAAAAAAGCACTTAATGATAAGGAACCAACTGGTTATTCTTTAATCAAAAGATTAGAGTGCAGACTTGATAACCTAGTTTATAGACTTGGTTTTGCAACATCTATTGCTCAAGCCCGTCAAATGGTAGTTCATGGTCATTTTCTTGTGAATGGTAAAAAAGTAAATATTCCATCTTTCAATGTAAATCTCGGCGATACCATTGAATTAAAAGAAAAGTCTCAACATAATGATTTATTTAGAGATACTTTTTTATCCAATATTCTTAATGCATATCCATACCTTAGTAAAAATGAAGATAATTTTTCAGGTACACTTACTAGATATCCATTAAGAGAAGAGATTCCTATCGAAATAAATGATTCACTAGTAGTAGAATATTATTCTAAACTTTAATTAAAACATATAACTAAAGAAAACAGTTAATATTCTTCTGTTTTACTTTTTTAGTATATGATTATTGAGAGGGGGAATTTATCATTGGAAGCTAATATAAAACAAAATAATCTAAGAAAAAATTCTTATAATAATTTTTCTTTCTGGAAAAGCAAAATTATTAATAATGAAGATTTATGGGAAGGCTATTTTGATAGTAAGGAAATAACTAAAGATTCAAAAATAATTTATACGGGAATTTTCGATCTTGATAAAAATATTTTACAATGCGGGTGGGCTGTTTATCCTTGCGGTTATAGTTTACTAGGATTTTTGGAATATGTGTTTTTACCAACATCTTTTTTTAGTTGGTTTGATCGCAATTCTGATGATTTCTTTATTCCTATATCTGATTTTGAGACTATAGTTAGTGAAACCTTAAAATATAATGATTCGAATGTAGATTTAAACTCTGTAAATTCTATGAAAAAATCTTATGAGTTCATAAGTAATCTTTGGAATTCTAAATACAATTCATTAGATGTTGAATTCAATAATTTTTGTGACTCATTTAATGATGTTTGGAATAACGATCCTAACCAGAAATTATTCTTGAAAATATTTAATAATCCATGTGATATTTTCAATTTTATAGAAGATTCTATAATTTGGGATTCAAAAGAGTTCATTGAGGAAGATATTTCTATGACGTTAGATGAACTGAAATTCGCCTGCGACAACGCTGTTGAAGAACCTTTGCTAAGTAGAAGATTAATTGATATATTAAATACTAACGCACCAATTCTCTTCTAAAATAACTTCCTAGTACCTTATCAAGAATAGCAAAGTCTAATATTTATAAGATTTTAATTCTATAGCATTTTCAAAAACATATCTTTACAAAAATTTAATCTATTTTTATAAAAAGACTTTTATACTAAATATTTTTATAAGTAGTATAAAAGTCTTATTTATCTTTTCCTCTATATAAATAGTACATAAAAAGGATTGTGTCTAATAATAAGCTATTAGCCACAATCCTTTAGTGATTATTCTTTTATTTCATTTTCTTTAGGAAGAATTCCAATTCCAAGTTCAGTTAATTGTTTTTCATCAGCTATGTTTGGTGCTTCACTTAAATAACAATAAGCATTTTGATTTTTAGGGAATGTGATTACATCCTTAATATTATCTGTTCCAGCTAAGAACATAATCATTCTATCAAGACCAAATGCTAAACCGCCATGTGGTGGTGGTCCAAATTTAAATGCTTGTAATAAGTATCCAAATCTTTCCTGAACTACTTCTTCTGTGAGTCCAAGTGCCTTAAACATTCTTTCTTGAAGCCCTCTGTCATGAATTCTTATAGATCCTCCACCTAATTCTTCACCATTTAAAACTAAGTCATAAGCCTTAGAACGTACATTTCCTGGATCTGATTCAATAAAGTCTAAGTCTTCGTCCATTGGTGCGGTAAATGGATGGTGACAAGCCTTGTATCTTTCTTCTTCTTCATTATATTCAAATAGTGGGAATTCAGTAATCCATGTGAAATTAAATTCACTCTTATCTTTAACTAAGTCAAACTGCTTAGCAAGTTCTAATCTTAAAGCACCTAAGCTTTGGAATACAACAGAATTTCTATCTGCAACTATAAGAATAGCATCTCCAACTTCTGCATTCATAGTTTTTACTATAGAATCTGTAACCTCATCAGTTAAGAATTTAGCTATTGAGGATTTAGCTCCATCTTCTTTTAATTGAATCCAAGCAAGGCCTTTTGCTTTATAAGTTTTAACAAATTCACCTAGTTTATCTAGCGGCTTTCTTCCTAGATCTGCTCCACCTTTTAAGCATAAAGCTCTAACAGATCCACCAGCTTCTATTGCCGATTTAAATACAACAAAATCTAAATCTTTAACATCTTCAGTTATATTTGTTATTTCCATTCCAAATCTTAAGTCTGGTTTATCTGAGCCATACTTTTCCATAGCATCTCTAAATGTCATTCTCTTAATTGGAAGCTTCACATCAACTCCCGCTACTTCTTTAAATACATGAGCAATTAGTCCTTCATTTACCGCAATTATATCCTCTTGTTCAACAAAACTTAGTTCCATATCAACTTGAGTAAATTCTGGCTGTCTATTTGCTCTTAAATCTTCATCTCTAAAACACTTAGCTACTTGATAATATCTATCAAATCCAGATACCATTAATAGTTGCTTAAATATTTGAGGCGATTGAGGAAGAGCATAAAACATTCCTGGATAATTTCTTGAAGGTACTAAATAATCTCTAGCTCCTTCTGGAGAACTCTTTGATAAAATTGGAGTTTCTACATCTAAGAAGTTCTGTTCTTCTAAATAATCGCGAATAGCTTTAGTTGTCTTACTTCTTATTGCAAATATTCTTTGCATGTCAGGTCTTCTTAAATCTAAATATCTATATTTTAATCTAATATTTTCTGCCGCATCTAAATCTTCCTTTATGTAAATTGGAGGAGTTTCTGATTCAGAAAGAATCTTTATATCTTCACATTTTAATTCAACAAAACCAGTTGGCATGTTTTCATTAACACTTTCTCTTTTAACAACTTCTCCTGTTACAGCAATACAGTATTCTGGTCTAGCTGATTTTGCTTTTTCAAAAGCTTCCGCATTTATTTCTTCACCAAAAACCACTTGCATTATACCTGTTTTATCTCTTAAATCTATAAATTCGAGACCTCCAAGCTTTCTATTTCTTTGAACCCATCCCATTAAAGTTATTTTACTTCCTACATGTTCTTCTCTAGGTTCTCCACACATCATTGTACGTTTTAATCCGTTTAAAGATTCACCCATTACTAAAATCCTCCCTTGGTTCTTTTTATAAACTATTAATTACTTAAGTATTTTTGCAATTTCATCTAAGTTATCTAATGAAACTTCAAATATTTCGCCATCACTCATTTTCTTTAGATTAATTTTCTTATTTGTTAATTCATCTTCACCTAAGATAGTAGTAAAGGCTGCACCTATTTTATTAGCATATTTCATTTCGGCTTTTACACTTCTACCCATATGATTTATTTCACACTTAACACCTAGAGATCTTAAGCTGCTAGCTAACTTAAATGCATACTTGCTTTCTTCTTCCCCTCTAGCACCAATATATAAATCAAATAAGTTTTCCTTAGGTATTTCTATATTTTCTTTTTCTAGAGTCATAATTAATCTTTCTACTCCTATACCAAACCCAACTGCCGGCATATCAGGACCACCAAGCTCTTCAATAAGCTTATCATATCTTCCTCCACCGCAGACTGTGAAATCTGAAGTTAGAATTTCAAATATAGTTTTAGTATAATAATCCAATCCCCTTACTATACCTGGATCTATTGTATATGGAAGCCCTAAAATATCTAAATATTCTTTGACTTTATTAAAGTGTGTTTCACATTCTTCACATACATACTCTAAAATTGTTGGAGCATTTTTTGTGATTTCATGACATTTCTTTTCTTTACAATCTAAGATTCTCATAGGATTTTTTTCGAATCTAGTTTTGCATGTATCACAAAGTCCATCATAATTTTCAGCCAAAAATTTCTTTAGTGCTTCATTATATTTAGGTCTACAACTTGGGCATCCTAAATTATTTATATTTAAACTTAAACTCTTTAAACCTAATTCCTTTAAAGTATCCATGGCAACTGCTATAACTTCTGCATCCATTGAAGCAGCATTTGAACCAAAAACTTCTAATCCACATTGGTGAAATTGTCTAAGTCTTCCTTTTTGTACATTTTCATATCTAAAAGCGGGAGTTATATAATATAACTTTGTAGGTTGAGCTTCATTAAATAATCTGTTTTCTACAAATGCTCTAACTGCTGAGGCAGTTCCTTCTGGTTTTAATGTTATACTTCTATCTCCTTTATCATTGAAAGTGTACATTTCCTTTTGAACTATGTCGGTAGTATCCCCAACACTTCTTAAAAATAATTCTGTATGTTCGAACATAGGCGTTCTTATTTCTCTTATTCCGTAAGTTTTAGCAACCTTTCTGAACACACTTTCAATATATTGCCACTTATATGCATCTTCAGGTAACATATCTTTAGTACCTTTAGGTGCTTGCATTTCCATTGCCATTTTTTAGTTCCTCCCAACCAGTTTAATACAGTTAACATTTATAACACTGTTTAATACCGTTAACTGCTTACTTTTAATAAAATTCTTCATTAAATTTTTTAGCCTCAATAAAGTTTTTTATTAAAAGCAAATATTTTCTTAGAATACATATATATATTATTCCCATATGTATAATTATCCATAGACAATTGTACATTATTTATTTAAAATTTGAAAGTTGAAAATTACCATTATGCTCTAATATTACAAATATATCTAGTTGTTAATATAAAGTATCTAATAATTTCTTTTTACCCTCAATCATCTCATCAATTCTTGATATATATTCATGAAGGTCTTTTAAATTAGGAAATCTTTCTAGCCTATCTTCATCTAAAAATACCACTTTACTTACTGCGGCTGCTCCGAGTGCTATAATTGTTTGTCTTTCTTCAATCATTTGAATATTGTAAATGCATTCTTTACCCTCTTTAGCATACCCTAAATTCTCCATATTTCCAACCATATTTTTTTGTCTATACATATAATATGGTAAAATCCCTAGATATTCCGCTAAATTCTTACTTTCTTCATACATCTCTATAATCTCTTCTTGTGATGTAATTTCAATGCCCTTTTTAAGAATGAATTCTTCATACATCCTTGACCCTCGTTTTAACGCTAACCCATGTACTGTTATACTATCTGGTCTTAATTTTATCAATTCGTTTTTTGTATTAATGACATCTTCATGTCTTTCACTTGGAAGCCCAATAATTATATCCATATTAATATTATCAAAACCAAGCTCCCTTGCTAATTTGAATTTTTCCTTAATATCCTCAGAAGAATGGGTTCTCCCGATTAACTTTAATGTTTTATCATTCATTGATTGAGGATTGATACTAATTCTATCTACATTACATTTTTTCATAATTTCAAGTTTATTTTTAGTTAACGTATCAGGTCTTCCGCATTCAACTGTAAATTCTTTTACATTACTACTTTTAATAAAATTGTCATGAATTTCTTTCATTATCATAGCAAATTCATCATCGTTTACTGCTGTTGGTGTTCCTCCACCAAAATACACTGATTCAACATTAAGCTTTTTTTCTTTTACATATTCGCTAATACCCTTAATTTCCTTTGTCAATGCATCAAGGTATGGAATTACTAATTTTTTATGAACTCCTATCGGATTGGATGTAAAGGAACAATAAAGGCACTTAGTTGGACAAAATGCCATTCCAATATATATAGCAATATTATTTTTCTGCTTATTTACTATTCTTTCTTCAGCCTTAGCTACGTCTATACACAATCTTGCCTTGTCTTCATGAGCTAGGTATTTATCTTTAAAGATTTTTATAACCTCTTCTTCAGTATTGCCTTCTTTAAGCAATTTTAATGCTATTTTAGACGGCCTTATTCCAATTAATATACCCCAAGGATATATATCTTGAGTTATATTCTTTAAACACAGAAAAAGAAATCTTCTAAGAGAATTCTTGATATCTTCTCCTAAAGATTCTTTTTCGCAATAGTCTTCGTATCTAAATCTTAAAATGCTTTCATCAATATAAAAAATAAAGTTTGCTTCTTCTAAATCAACAAATTGAATTTCCTTCATTGGGAAATACACATTAAACAACTGATATACTTCATATCTATATTTAAGATCATTTAAATTAACTTTTACTTCCATCATTGCTCCTTAAAAAATGTGCAAATAAATTGCACATCATATCTTTATAAAAATGGATTCATTCTCTTTTCGTAACCTATAGTAGATGCTCCTCCATGCCCTGGGTAAACTTCAATATTATCCCCTAAAGGTATTAATTTATCTTTTATATTCTTAACAAGCTGCATTCCATTTCCACCTGGAAAATCACTTCTTCCAATAGATCCTTGGAAAAGAGTATCTCCTGTAAATAGTTTAT